>Ga0163153_10000715_pt1 | contig 56143 bp, 56 predicted proteins | sample OliLakLV19MP6IB1_FD_148629 | JGI IMG/M metagenome (GOLD analysis project Ga0163153, IMG submission 148629) | Freshwater microbial mat bacterial communities from Lake Vanda, McMurdo Dry Valleys, Antarctica - Oligotrophic Lake LV.19.MP6.IB-1 | ecosystem: Environmental > Aquatic > Freshwater >... | reverse complement strand
GTCCCCCTGGCTCCAGGCCGCGTACTTCACAGGATCGATGGCGCGGATGATCGTGCCGTCGCGTTCGATGTACGCCGTGGCGGACGGACCATGCGAGTCGGCCCGGTTGGCGTAGGTCCGCTCCTGCATCGCCGTCGCCTTGGCGTTGGCGGTCTGGTGGAGGGAGGCGAGGATCGTCGGCTTCCTCCGGCGCTTGGCACCCCGCGTAGGGTAGCCGTAGGCCTTGTTGGTGAGGAGCGCGGTGATCGTCGTCATCTCACGCCCCTCCAGAACGCGGAGGCCTCGAGCCCCAGGAGCGCGAGGATCGCGCCAAGCAGGGGCAGCAGGGTCCCAGGCGACACGTCGTAGTCGGGGACGATGACATCGAGGATGAGGAGGACGACGAGGACGATCGTGAGCGCGGCAGCGGCCCCGATCCGGGCCGAGCTGTAGCCGTCTGCCTGGGCGCGGCGATCGGCGTCATCGTCGCGCTGCTCATCGCCCATGCCGGCGCAGCTGGTCGATCCATGCACCATCCATCTGCTGATCTTACAGGGGGTCATCTGGCCGCTCATTCAGGGGGCTGGTCAGCAGATGACCCGAAGCAGCAGCCGACACGTCACCGGGACGTCAAGGTCGGTCGTGGCGGGGCTATCGAGCACCGTGCGTGGATCCCCCGCTGACGGCAGTGTCCGGACCACGAACTTGCACCACCGACCAGGGTGCCCCGGCCGGTCTCGGCTGGTCGCGCAGACCTGTTTGCACAACTCGACACATGGCGTACGGCTATGCACATGAGCACGCTGCGCGAGTGGATCCTCGGGCTGCCCTCGCAGGGACTGTTCACGTTCACGACGGCCTGGGCACGGGCGGCCGCCGGTGGGGCGTCCGTGGCCGCCGTCGCGGCGGCCCTCGACCGCGCTACCCGCCGAACATCGAGTCGAGGTTGACGAGGTCGAGGCCGCGGTCCGTCAGACCGGACACGATCCGGGGGAGAGCCTCGAACGTCTCGTAGCCGCCGAGGTGCATGAGCACGATCGAGCCGCCCTTCGCATTCGTCACGACTTTGTCGACGATCTGGTCCGCGGTCGGGCCGGGCGGGTCGTTCTTGATCGGGCGCCAGTCGATCGTGTCGACGTCCCACATCACGGTCCAGCGGTAGCCTGCCGCGCCGACGCCCGCGAGGACGTCGCTGTCGTAGCCGCCGTACGGCGGGCGGAAAAATGGCTTCGGATCCTGCGAGCAGTAGGGCGCGATAGCCGCCTCGGTCCGGCGCAGCTCGTCGAGCATCTCCGCCTTCGTGAGCGTCCTGAAGTCGGGATGCGAGTACGAGTGGTTGCCGAGTGTGAACAGCTCAGGGTGGGCGTCGATCCGCGCGAGGACCTGGCGGCCTGCGTCGGTGTTCTTGTTGGCGGCCATCGCGCCGGTCATGAAGATCGTCGCGTGGGTCTCGTGGTCGATCAGCCAATCGACGATCGCGAGGGCATCGCCGACACGACCGCCCATGTCGAAGGTCAGCGCGACATCGCTACTTGTCCGCGGGCCGTAGCGGACGAGCTTGCTCGACGGGAGCGGTGTCGGCGTCGGCTTCGGCATGGGCGTAGCGGTCGGCTTTGCCGTCGGCGTCGGCGTAGGCGTAGCGGTCGGCTTTGCCGTCGGCGTCGGTGTCGGGGTCGCGACAGGTGTGGGCGTCACGGTCGGTGTGGGGGTGGGCGTTGCGGCCGGCGGGACCGTAGGCGACGTGGTCGGCGTCGGTGTCGGTGTGGGCGTCGCCGGCGAGACGGTCGGCGTCGGCGATGGCGCCGCGGACGGCGAGGCGGCCGGCACGATGCCGCACCCGGTGAGGACCGTGCTGAGCACGATGACCGCGCACGCGGTCACGACCCGCCGCCACCGTCGATCCCCGTATTCACGATGGACCATGGGTCACCACCCACGTGTTACCGTACGCCGTCGTGCGGCCGCTGGGGAACTGCCGTTGGCCACGAACTGGCCCGGCCGGACGGCCCGTCGCGAGACGACGGCACTCCATGACCGATGGCCTTCCCGTTCCAGATCGCGGACGGTCCCGTAGCCGGACCGTTCGTCGAGGCCGGCTGATTCGCGTTCAGGTGGTCCCGATGTCAACCACGAGGTCATCGTGGAGCTCATCGGCGCGACCACGACGCGGACCGGCCTCAAGGTTCGCAGCGAGCTCGACACCCACGCCTACCCCGCCGGCGTGACCGTGCGCGACGCCGACATGCAGACGCTCCACCTTCGGCGGGATGCCTTCCACGGCGAATGGAACTACACGCTGATCCCCCGCCTCACGCTGCCTGAGGAGCCGCTTATATCGTGACAGAGCCTAACGCTCCAGTTGTCCAGATTGGCGGTGGCGGCCCGGGCAACGGACGGCCATGCGAACAGGGGTGAACCTACCACGGCAGTCGCCAAGAGCGTCGCAAGGATCCGGATGCGTAGACCTCGGCGGCTCATGGGAGGATCTCGGTAACGGTCGACGTTCGGAGATCGACGACGGCGACGATAAGGCCGGTGTAGTCACCGTCGGGCGGAGTCAGGAAGACTGCCAAGCATCGGGACTCGGCGCACGATCCAGCCGATGATCCGGTCGTGTTGTTCACCACGAGCGACACTCCATCACCCGCCAATGTCCTCACTCGCACGTCGGCGAGGGCCGCATCCGCTGCCACCTGCTTCTCGGCCGGACTGATGTTCGGCGTGTCGATACTCGCGATCGAGCGGGATGCGACCGCGTCCCCCGGCTTGGTCAACTCGACGGCGAGGGCACGCCCGCCCGTGTAGTCGACGATCCAGACGATCGGTCCGCTCTTGCCATCGATCGGGTCGACGATCTCAACGACCCGGCTGTCGGTCCGTGCTGTCTGTGACTTGACCCAGGCGTCCTCCTGCGCGATCCGCAAGAAGGACTCCGCGTCGATCTCGGTTACGCCCGAGAGCGCGACGCCAGCGACCTGCGGTACGGCCGCCCGACCTGAGGAGATCACCACCAGCAGAGCGAGCGCTGCGACGATCACGGCCGCGACCGGCACGTACCTAGCCCACCATCTCGGTACGACCATCGGCATCCCCTCCGGGAGACTGGGCCGGGCGAATGTCGCCGAGATGGGCGCCATGCGGCCCTCGACCCTGCCAGTGTGTGCCCGGTGTCAACCCCCTCTTATGCTATCGGGGTGGTCGCGCTCCCGCGGCACGATCGCACCGACTTTCTGAAGGTGTCGGGGTGCACAGCCGGGTGCGCGATGGCTACCTCGTGCCCTCCAGCTTGGCCTTCATGCACGCGAAGGTCTGGCCGATCATCTTGTTGGCGGTCCCCTCGATGAGCCGGGCGCCGACGCTGGCCAGCGTGCCCGCGATGTTCACATCGGCCGACCAGTCCATGACCGTTCCACCATCAGCGCCGTCGGACAGGCGCATGGATGCGTCCGCGTCGACAGCACTCCCCGGGGCCTGGCCGTGGGCCTTGATGAGGGCCTCGTCCGGCGGGGTCAGCTTCGCGAACTCCATGTCCACCTTGAACCGGGCGCTTCCCAGTCGTCAGGCGCACTTCGACGAAGCCCCCTGGATCCATCTGACCCGCGCGGGCAGCGTGACCTGGGACCATCGGCCGTTCCGTGCGGCCCATCCGTCATGGCGACCGCGGGTGCCTGAACGGTCGACACTGGCCGTGGTGCCGCAAGGCACCGGGATATGTGGCGCATCCTCGCCACGCACGGTGAGGTAGGAAGCCCCGATGGCCGTCACTCGGCCCAGATCTACCAGCACCCGGCGCCCGCGAAGCCGCAGCGCAGCTCCGCCGACTACTGCTGCTCCAACGGTGTCGCACCGCAGCGCTCGGTCCGCCGAGCGCCGCCTCAACGAGGTGGAGTCGGTCGCCCGGATCGGTTCGTATTCGCTCGACATCGCGTCGGGACGCTGGACGAGCTCCCCGGGCCTTGATGCGCTGTACGGGATCGCCGGCGGCTTCACCCGATCGGTCGAAGGTTGGGCCTCGCTCATGCATCCGGCCGATCGCGACGCGATGGTGGGGTATTTCAGCGACGAGGTGCTCGGTCAGGGTCAACCGTTCGACCGGCAGTACCGGATCGTCCGTCACGACACCGGCGAGGAGCGCTGGGTCCACGGGCGTGGAGTCCTCGAGTGTGACCAAACCGGGCGACCGGTGCGGATGCTCGGCACGATCGCGGACATCACCGAGCAGCGGCAACTGGAGGAGGTGCTCCGCGCGTCCGAGGACCGCTACGCGACGATCTTCGACGGCACGGCCGAGGCCATCCTCATCGCCGACGTGGCCACGTATCGCTATCGATGGGTGAACGCGGCGGCGTCCACGTTGCTCGGGTACAGCCGTTCCGAGCTGATCGGGCTCGGGGTCCTCGACATCCATCCCGCGTCGGACCTGCCCTGGATCATCGAGAAGTTCCAATCAGCTGAGCAGGGGCGCCTGACCGAGGCGCTCTCTATCCCGTGCCTGCGCAAGGACGGGTCGCTCGTGATGGCCGACATCCGGGCATCAACCGTGCTGCTGGACGGCGTGATGTCCAACATCGCGTTCTTCAGCGATGCCACTGAGCGCCGGCGCTTGGAATCCCGCGATCGAGTGCTCAGCCGGGCGGTTGATCAGGCGCTCGACGGGATCCTCGTCATCGGTCCAGGCGGCGAGATCGAGTACGCGAATGAGGCGTACGCGCGCCAGAAAGGCGTCGAGCGCGATCTACTGGTCGGGACCCCCGCCACCCTGCTGGCGCGTACTCAGCCTCCAGAGATCATCGAGTCGATGCGCCGGAGCCTCCTGGCCGGGACGCCGTGGACGGGCGATCTCGGCTTTGAGAACGTCGACGGGGTCGAGCGCCTCGGAGAGGCTGCGGTCTCGCCGGTGCTTGACTCGGAGGGCGCCCTGCGGTTCGTTGCGGTCATTCGCGACGTCACCGATGCGCGTGCTCGCGAGGCGGAGCTTGCTCGGCTCACGATCGCGTTCGAGCAGACCTCGGACTCGGTCATCGTCACCGATCTCGCCGGCACGATCACGTACGTCAACCCAGCCTTCGAGCGGATCACCGGCTACCGCCGCGCGGAGGTCATCGGGCAGAACCCGCGCATCCTCCAGGGCGGCAGCCAGTCGCCAGTCTTCTACCGGGCCCTGTGGCGCCGGTTGACGCGCGGGGATGTCTGGACGGGAATCTTCAGCAATCGCCGCTCCGACGGGGAACGCTACGTGGTGGAGACGACCATCTCACCGATCCGTCATCCGGGCGACACGATCAGCGGCTACATCGGCGTCCAGCGAGATGTCACTGCTCTGCGAGATGCACGCTCACAACTCGCCGCGGAGTTCCAGGAACGGGCGACGGTCGCCGCGGCCCTCGCCCGCCTTCAGCCACGCGAGAGCGCCGAGGCGACGGCCGGCGAGATCTGCGACGAGTTCCTGAGCGTGCCCGGTGTCGACCTCGCGGCGATCGTCACCTTTGCGGAGGATGGCCAGGCCGTCACCCTTGCGGTCTCGGGCCCTGACGGACTGCCCATCGCAGCCGGCCGTCCCCTACCCGCGACGCGCGCAACGTACCTGTACGAACGAGCGTTGCTGGGCCCCTGGGCCGAGGTGTGGCACGCCCGAGCTGCGGATGGCTCATACGGTCGCCAGATGGCACACGCGGGAATCCGGGCGGTCGCCTACGCGCCCATCCGCAACGGTGAGGGCCTGCTCGGATACGTCTCCTCCGGGACGTGCGACAAGGCATACGCCGCCCACCTCGTGAAGAACCTTCCGGCCGTCGGCGAGTTCGCGGTGGCCGCGAGCGCGCTCTTGAGCGGCCAGCTCGAGGCCGATCGCCGACAGGCTCGGGCCCAGAAACGCATCCGTCGCCTCATCGCGGATCGCGCCTTCCATCCGGTCTTCCAGCCGATCGTCGACCTCGCCTCGGGCGCGGCTGTCGGCTACGAGGCGCTGACCCGGTTTGCGGATGGCACGCCGGCCGATCAGATGTTCGCCGCCGCGCACGTCGGAGGGCTCGGGATCGACCTCGAGATCGCATCGCTCACCGTCGCCCTCGAGGCCGCGGATGCATTGCCACGGGACGCCTGGCTCAGCCTGAACGTCTCGCCGGACCTGATCCTGCACGCGAGCGCGCTGCCAGCGCTCCTCGCGCACGGCTCACGCCCGATCGTGCTCGAGATCACCGAGCATACCGAGATCGCCGACTACGCAGCCCTCCACGCTGCGGTCTCGGACCTTGGGCCGAGGATCACCCTTGCCGTCGATGATGCCGGTGCCGGCTTCGCGAGTCTCCACCATGTCGTCGAGCTGGCCCCGCGGTTCCTCAAGGTCGACATCAGCCTGGTGCGCGGGGTGGATCATGACCTGACCCGTCAGGCGATGATCGCCGGCCTGGTCCACTTCGCGCTACGATCTGGCTGCGAGGCCATCGCGGAGGGGATCGAAGAGCCGGCCGAGCTCGAGATGCTCCGCGAGCTTGGTGTCGCATTGGGGCAGGGTTACCTCCTTGGCCGGCCGGAGCCGCTCCCCACCGCCTCGAGCATTGCACGGCGACCCCGGGCGATCCCGAGCCCGGCGCTCCTAGCTTCTCATCGTGAATGAGCAGGAGGGGCGACCGGGGTCCGTCCGCGCGACGACCGACGACCCGAGGGACAGCGACTCCGGCGTCATCACGTACCCGAAGTTCCGAATGTGGCTCCGGCCGGACGGCATCGTCCAGTTGGTCTGGGCTCCGCGGGTCACGATGGATCTCGTGGACGCGATCGCGGCGATCGACGCGATGACCCGGCTCACCGGCGGGCGACGAACCCCCCCTCCTGGTGGACGTGCGCGACACCGGCCCGCAGGACCGGCCGGCGCGCACTGAGTTCGTACGCCGCGGTGACCTCGTGTCGGCCGTCGCCCTGATCGTCGCTACCCCCTCAGCCGGATGATGGGGAACTTCTTCCTCACCGTGAGCAAACCGATGGCGCCGACACGGCTGTTCGACGATGAGGCGTCCGCGCTCGCGTGGCTCCAGGGATTCGTCGCTTGACCACGACGCCTGCGCGACCGAGCCCTCATACGGTGACGACGACCTTGCCTTGCGTCCGGAAGGTCTCCAGGTGGCGGACCGCTTCGGCGATCTCGACCAGCGGGTAGGTTCTTTCGACATCTGGCGTGATGGACCCCGCGGCAAGCAGGTCGCGGAGCGTCTCAAGGTCTGCGTGGTCGCGCCGGGAAATGAAGAAGACGATGCGCCGGCCGCGGATCCGCGATCCGATCCGCCCCTCGACGATCCACCCGATGATCCGGACCATCGAGATCCGCCAGGCTCCGACGATCACGATGACGCCGTTCGGTCGGGTCGCCCGGGCGAGCGCCGACATCGGTCGGTCGCCGGCAACGTCGAGCACGATGTCGTAGCGGTCCGACACGGCCAGGGCGTCGGCATCGGCTCCTCGACCGGAGCTGTCGAAGACCCGGTCGACGCCCATGGCCCGGACGCGCTCGAGGTTCCATTCCCGGGTCGTCGCCGTCACCTCGGCGCCGAGCGCCTTCGCGATCCGGGCCCCGAACCCGCCCACGCCACCGCCCGCCCCGGTCACAAGGACCCGCTGGCCGGCCTAAAGGCCCGCGTGCCGCCGGAGACCCTGGAGAGCGGTGATCCCGGCGACGCCGACCGCCGCAGCGAGTTCGTAGCTCACCGCCGGAGGCTTCGCGACGACGCCCTCGGCCTTGACGGCGATGTACTCGGCGAACGCCCGGATGCCGCTTCCGAACACTGCGTCGCCGACCCTGGGATCGGTCACATCCGCGCCCACGGCAACGACATCGCCGGCGAAGTCGTGGCCGAGCCCGGTCTCCTTCGGCCGGCGGAGTCCGCCCGAGAGGCGAGACAGGATGGGCGACCCGCGGAGCTCGTAGTGGTCAACTTGGTTGAGCGATGCCGCGCGCACCTTCACCAGGACCTGGCCGGCCTCGAGGCGCGGCACGTCGACCGTCCGCAGCTCGATCGCCTCGGGGCCGCCGTAGCGCGACCGGACGGCCGCACGCATCGTTGACGGGATCAACCGAATCACCTCTCACGACTTGCGGGTGCCGAAGCCACGCCTTACGCTATAAGGCCCCCGACACTAGCGGTACACCGTAAGGCTGTCAAGAGGTCAGGCCACATCGTGAAGACTGACAGCGCTCCTGGCCAGGATCCGATCACGCCGCGGACACCCCTCAGCCGTGAGCGCGTCATCGGCGCCGCGATCGACCTCGCCGACGCTGACGGGCTAGTAGCCCTCTCGATGCGGCGGCTCGCTAGCAGCCTCGGCGTGGAGGCGATGTCGCTCTACTACCACGTGCGGAACAAGAACGAGGTGCTCGGCGGCATCCTCGAACGGGTCCTGTCCGAGCTCGAGCTGCCGCACGCCGGAACACCATGGAAGCAGGCCCTTCGGGCGACCGCGCTCTCCGCCCATGCCGTGCTTGATCGCCATCGATGGGCGGCATCGCTCCTCATGACACCCGGGGTGTCAAGTGCGACACGGGTGCGCTGGATGGAGGCGGTGCTCGCCGCGCTGGCGACAGCGCGGCTGCCGCCGGGTCTCGCCGACCACGCCTACCACGCACTCGACAGCTACGTCGTCGGGTTCACCCTATGGCAGTCGAGCATCCCGCTCTCCCCCGCACAGATTGACGACCTCGCGCGGAAGTACCTCGCGACGATGCCGGTCGCGGAGTTCCCCCACACCGCCGAGCATGTCCGGTGGCATCTGCAGAACTCGAGCGGTGCCGGCCCGGGGGCGTTCGAAGCCGGCCTCGACATGTTCCTGGACGGGTTGGAGTTGGCGCGAATCGGCCGCAGCGCGCCAGGGGCCGCCGTGCACGACCCGATGGACTTGACCGGCGAGGCTGACCGCTAGACTTGGCACAGTGCCAAGGACGATTGACATTACCCATCCATGGCAGCGCCGGGATGACGGCGATGTCGACCGAGATCTCGATTCGTCTCATGAACCGTCTCCGGGTCGCCCGTGCTGAGCGTGACTTGTCGCAGGGCGAACTCGCACGAAACGTCGGTGTCAGCCGCCAGACGATCAGCTCGATCGAGACCGGGCAGTACTGCCCTTCCACCCTGCTTGCGTTCCGGCTCGCGCGCGTCCTGAGCGTCCGGGTCGACGAGCTCTTCTGGCTCGAAGGAGATCCGAGATGAACCATCTTGTGCCGCGCGATGAGCGGGAGCAGGGCATCGACCGTGCCGCCGATCGCCTGGCGTTAGGCCTTGTTCATCAGGAGGGCCGTGATCGTCGCACTTCAGGTTCCTCCAGAAGGCCGAGACCTCGAGTCCCAGGAGCGCGAGGATCGCGCCCAGGAGGGGCAGGAGGATCCCACACCACCGTTTCGGCGTGCCACACTTGGCAGGTGCCTCGTCGCCGACTGGTCAGCGCGCTCCAGTTCTCTCCCCGTGGCGGCTCGTCGCACGTCGCCCGCGCACTCGCGCTCCAGCTGCCGTCGCACGGCTGGGATGTGACCCTCGTCGCGGGCTCACGAACCGACCTCGGTGAGCTCGGCGACGCGACGCGCTTCTACGCCGGCCTCGACGTCCACCCGGTGTCCTTCGACGAGGCGCTCGCCTCGCCCGATCCGCTCGACCCCCCGCCGGGGGCTGCGCCGATGCACCCCTCCTATGAGGACCGCCCTGGTGCCCCGGACCGCGTATTCACCAAGCTCGACGACGACGCTTTCGAGCGACAGGTGCGGGCATGGGCACGCGCCCTGGGCGGCGCCGGCGCCGCGGACGCCGACGCCCTGCACCTGCATCACCTCACGCCTATCCACGAGGCGGCGTCACGTGTCGCGCCGCACGTTCCGGTGATCGGGCACCTCCATGGCACGGAACTGCTGATGCTGGAGGAGATCGCGGACGGCCCGCCCCCCGGCTGGGCGCATGCCCACGCGTGGGTCGAGCGGATGCACGCGTGGGCGAACAGGTGCGAGCGACTGATCGTCCTGTCGCCATCGCAGATCCCGCGCGCGGAGTCGCTGCTGGGCCTCAAACCGGATCGCCTCGTCGTGCTACCCAACGGGTTCGACGCCGAAGTCTTCCAACGTCGCGACGTTGATCGCGCGTCCGTGTGGCACGAGGCACTCGTCGAGAAGCCGCGCGGCTGGCTTCCCGCGGGGCCTCCAGGGAGCGTGCGCTACAGCGCCGAAGAACTGGCGCCACTCGTGGACGGCGTGACGGTGCTCAGTGCAAGCCGATTCACGGAGGTCAAGCGGCTTCCGCTGCTCATCGAGGCCTTCGCCCGCGCTCGCGACCATGCGCGGACTCCCGCCGGCCTCGTCATCGTGGGCGGCCATCCCGGCGAGTGGGAGGGGGAGCACCCGGCCGATACGGTCGCCCGGCTCGGGGTAAGCGGGGTCTTCCTGGCCGGCTGGCACGACCACGCCGAGCTGTCTGCGTTCCTGTCGGCCGCCGATCTGTTCGCCTTGGCTTCGGTGCGGGAGCAGTTCGGCCAGGTGCTCGTCGAGGCCATGGCTTGCGGCCTGCCGCTGGTGGCCGTGAACCGCTTCGGTCCCGGCGAGATCGTCACGGACGGCCAGACCGGCTGGCTCGTGGAGCCTGATGACGTCGACGGCCTCGTCGCGGGCGCTCCGCGAGGCGATCGACGACCCCGGCGAGCGGACGCGGCGCGGCACCATCGGGCAGCGCGTCGCGATCCAGCGCTATGGCTGGCCGGCGCTCGCTCGGCGCCTCGCCGACGTACTCGATGCGGCCGTGACGGGCGCGCTCACGCACTGACCGCTCCGCCGCGCTCACCCTCGCAGCGATGAGGTGGTTTTGGTCGGGGCGAGAGGCGCAGGGCCGACCGCTATCCGCCTGTTTGGGCCATGCCCTCGGGTTCAGGCAGACGCGGAGCCAGGATCCGCACGAGCTGCGCCGTCGTCTCCGCCCCACCTTGGATCGGGCATTCGCCAGGTGGTGCTTGACGGTCGAGTGCGACAGGCCCAGGCGGTGCGCATACAGGTAGGCACGACCCACGAGTGCGCCACGGGCCCCGAGCACGAGGGCGGCCACGATGTCAGCCGCACATCAGCGACCGTGGCACAGCGCTTCAGGCGCCGCTGTCGGCGCGTCTTCGCTCGATCCGGACCACCGATCAGGGGCCGGATGTCGCCCGGACGAGGAAGACGACGCGGCGTGCCCACGACGGGAGCAAGATGGACGGGTCGTGGGGGCGGGCCCCGATCGCCTGCGCGATGGGTGCGCGTACGGGGCCCGCCCGGTCGGGCGCTGGCGACCAGTGCCCGACGCGAACCCGTGCCACGAGTTCGCCCGCGATACCATCGACAGCAGGCCGAGGAGGAGCCTGAGGCGATCGCATCCAACATAGCATATCACATGATGAGATGGTAAGATGTACCGAGGATGACTGGTTTCGAGCGCCTGGACACGCCGCGTCGGCTACGCGACATGACCGACGTACCGGACGGGACGCTGATCGGGCGCGCACACCTTCCGCAGTCAAGAGATCCAGCCGGGGTCGGGGGACCCACTCCGGTGCTCGTCGACAGGGATGTCGTCCGCGACCTTTCGCCACTTGGTCCCACCGTCGCGGCCATCATCGCGCGGCCCGATCTACTCGCCAGGCTCGCCGACGAGGCCTTCCCCGTGGTGGCCTTGACGCACGAGGCCATCGCCGAGAGTCACCACTCGCTGCGGCGCGAGGGTCACGTCCATCTCCTTGCTCCGCTCGATCTCCAGGTCATCAAGGCAAGCGGTGTCACCTTCGTCCGAAGTCTGCTTGAGCGGATGATCGAGGCGGAGACATCAGGGGACCCGCGGCACGCCGGTGATGTGCGTCGCCGCCTCGGCCATCTGATCGGCACCATCGGACCGTCCATCCGGGCCGGCACGCCGGAAGCCCTGGCGCTCCTTGCTCGATTGCGTGAACACGGCGCGCCGTCGACCTATCTGGAAGTCGGCCTAGGTACGCATGCTGAGATCTTCACGAAGGCGCCAGTCCTCTCATCTGTCGGGACCGGCGAACTCGTCGGCGTGCGCGCCGACTCCCAGTGGAGTAATCCAGAGCCCGAAGTCGTGCTCGTCATCGATGGGTCGGGCAGCGTTCGCGGGGCGACGCTCGGCAACGACGTCAACCTGCGCGACCTTGAGGGCCGCAGCCCACTGTTGCTTGGCGTCGCCAAGGACAACAACGCCAGCTGTGCCATCGGTCCGTGGATCCGGCTGTTCGACGATGGGTTCACCATGGCCGCCTTGATGGCGACAGACGTGACCCTGCAGATCTGGGGGCGCGACGGCTTCGCGTTTCGTGGCACGGATCCACTGGCGGAGATGAGTCGCGAACCGCAGGCGCTCGTCGACCAGGCAAGTGGCGCCAACCACCGCTATCCGGATGGATTCGCGCTGTTCCTGGGGACGATGTCGATCCCGACCGGGACCCGCCGATCGACGGATGAAGGCTTCACGCATGCGGTCGCCGACGAAGTGCGAGTCAGCAATCCGCTGCTCGGGTCCCTTACCAACTGGGTGGAGACGTGTGACCGGACGCCTGCCTGGCAGCTTGGGATCGGCGCGCTCATGGCGAATCTGGCACGCCGCGGGCTACTCGGCCGCGAATAGGGCCCTGGTTGGTTCGGTTCGGGGCGGGGCCCCGTGGGGAGTCAGCGTCTGCACTCGAACCTGAAGGTATGCGAGGCCCATCCGCAGACCCTCCCGAACCCGATCGGGCGAGCCTCCCCAGACTGGGTCTTCGTGCTCGATCGAGATGGTCCCGTCGAACCCGCCGTCCGCGAGCGCGACGAGGAGGCGATCCCACTCGACCTCGCCGCGTCCCGGGATCCGATAGCCCCACCAGCCGGTATCCCACGCTGACGCCCGCCCGATCATCTTGCCGTATGACCCGAATCGATCACGAGCTGAGAGGTCTCGCTGGGTGTCCTTGGCCTGCACGTGACGAACCCTATCCACGTACGGTACGAGTGCACGCACCGGGTCGATACCCAGCCAGACCAGGTGTGAAGGGTCAAAGTTCAGGAACAGACCGAGGTCGAACATCCATTCCCAGAGCTCGGGCGAGTAGGCGAGATTCGCTGGGTACCCGTCGGGATGCCAGCCCTCCATCGGGCAATTCTCGATGATGATCTCGACCCCACGCTCACCGGCGTACTCGACGAATCGCGGCAGGATCCCACGGGCCAGGTCAAGATTCTGGCTGACGTCCAGGGAGACGTCGCGACCGATGAAGGTGCCGACATAGGGCGTGCCGACGGACGCGGCAAAGTCGATACACGCGAGCAGGTGCTCGTGCGCCAGGGCGCGTGCGCGGCGGTCGATGTCCAGGAGATTCTCGTAGTACGCCAGCGCCGACAGCGTCAGGCCATTCCCGTCGAGCACCGCCCTGACGCGATCTGCCTCGCCAGCCCCCGCGAGAGCCACATCGGCATGGGTGGGCGCGCGTGCATCGTCGCGCGGCCATGCGGCGACTTCGAGAGCCTCGAACCCGGCCGCGCCCGCCCACGGCGCGATCGACTCCAAGTCCTCGTCAGGCAGGCACGACGTCACGAAGCCGATCTTCACGTCGACGAGCGCCCACGGCAGGTGCAGCGGCGCGACGGATCAAGGGTTGGATCAGCGCTCGAGTCGGCACCCGGCCGCCGGGAAGCACGGTAGAATGTCATCTGATGAGATGGTATCAGGCGTGAAGATCAGGCGTCCGTTGGTGCAGGACGTCCGGCTCGACAACCACCACTCCGGTTTCGGCCTCGGATCACCGACGCCCAGAGTCAGCTGGAAGATCTCCGAAGCACCTTCCGACTGGCGTCAGTCCGGCTACGAGCTGGCCATCGCCGACCTCGACGATGGCCAGGACATCGCGGAGGTTCGCGTCCACGGTGACGAACAGGTGCTCGTCCCGTGGCCTGTCGATCCTCTCACCTCGAGGGCGCGGCGGAGCGTCCGGGTCCGAGTCGTCGGCAGCGGCACACATGGCGAGTCGCTGAGCGACTGGAGTGAGCCAGCCCTCGTCGAGGCGGGACTCCTGACCGACGGCGACTGGCGCGCTACATGGATCGAGTCGGCGCACGATGATGGTCTCGCCGACGGCCCCGCGCTGATGTTTCGCCGGGTGTTCGCGGTGCGGGAGGGCATGGTCCGCGCCCGCCTGTACCTGACCGCGCGCGGCGTCTACGAGGCCGAGATCAATGGCCAGGTCGTCGGCGACGAGGTCCTGGCCCCGGGCTGGACGAGTTACAACGCTCGGCTCAGGTACCAAGCCCATGATGTGACGGCGTTGCTGGCGGAGGGCATGAACGCGATCGGTGTGACGGTGGCTGACGGCTGGTATCGCGGCCATCTTGGCTATCGCGGCGGCCGGCGCAACGTCTATGGCGACTACGGGTCACTGCTGGCACAGCTCGAAGTGGTCTACCTCGACGGATCGATGGAGACGTTGGCCTCGGACGAGACATGGACGACGTCCACCGGGGCCGTCCGGTCAAGCGGGCTGTACGCTGGGGAGACGTGCGATGGTCGAAAGGCTCAGCCCGACTGGTCTCGAGCATCCTTCCGAGAAGCAGGCTGGACCGCTGCGGTCAGTTCGACCGCGCTCGGACCTCCACTCGTTGCGGCGGAGCATCCCCCGGTCCGTCGGACCCAGGAACTCACGCCAGTCGGTGTCAAGGAAGTGGCGCCTGGGGTCTGGCTGGTAGACGTCGGTCAGAACATCGCCGGTCGCATCCGCCTGCGAACGGCCGGCCCACCGGGCACGGTCGTCCGTCTTCAGCACGCGGAGGTCCTGCAGGACGGGCGCCTCTACAGACGACCGCTGCGCTTCGCCGACGCCACCGACGAGTGGATCCTGGCGGGTACCGCCGAAGCGGAGACGTTCGAGCCGCGGTTCACCTATCACGGGTTCAGGTACGCGGAGATCTCGGGCCTCGCGCGGCCGCTCGGAGCGGGTGACGTCGTCGCCGTCGTGGTGGGGACCGACCTCGTGCGCACCGGGACCTTCGAGTCGTCGCATCCGTTGCTGGATGCCTTTCATCGGAACGTCGTGTGGAGTATGCGAGGCAACTTCGTGGACATCCCGACGGACTGCCCACAACGGGATGAACGTCTCGGATGGCTCGGCGACAACGCGTTCTTCGCGCCGGCCGCGACGTACCTCTTCGACGTCAATACGACCATGGCCTCATGGCTCGCTGACGTGGCCATCGAGCATCGCACGCTTGGGATCGTGCCCGCCTACGTCCCATGGCTGGGCCTCGAGGACCCACCGCTTGCGCCGATCGCCGGTTTCGGTGACGGTGCAGTCCTTATCCCGTGGACGATGTACGAGCGCTTTGGCGACATCGAAGCCCTTGAGCGACAGTACTCGAGCATGTGTGCCTGGGTCGACCAGGTCGCGGACATCGCCGGAGCAACGCACCTTTGGGATCGTGGCTTCCAGTTGGGCGACTGGCTGGATCCCCTCGCGCCGCCGGAGGATCCATCGCGCGGTACGACCGATCCCGCTCTCATCGCCACGGCGTTCCACTATCGGACGACCTTGACCGTGGCGATGGCAGCGGAGGCACTGGGTCGGTCCGACGACGCCATGCGCTATGCGTCCCGAGCCGAGGCCATCCGCACGGCCTTCCTGCGACGGTTCATCAGCGGCGGCAGGCTCACCCCGGAGACGCAGACCGGGTACAGCCTCGCCATCGTGTTCGGACTGCTGCAGTCGCCGGCCGATCTCCGTGAGGCTGGAGACGCGCTCGTCTCGCTTGTGCGTGCTCGTCGGCATCGGATCGGGACTGGGTTCATCGGAACGCCGCTCGTGGCTGATGCCCTCACGATCGTCGGCGCACACGAGGATGCCTATCGTCTGGTGCTCCAGACAGCGTCGCCGTCGTGGCTCTACGCCGTCACGATGGGTGCTACGACGGTGTGGGAGCGATGGGACAGCCTGCGGCCAGACGGATCAGTCAACCCAGGCCAGATGACCAGCTTCAACCACTACTCGCTCGGTTCGGTCGCCGACTGGCTGCATCGGGTGATGCTTGGGATCGCCCCGGCGGCACCTGGCTATCGACGAGTCACGATCGAACCCCGAGTCGGTCCGGGCATCGCTGATGTCCAGGGATCGCTCGACTCCCCGTACGGTCCGATCGCCGTTGCCTGGCACGTGCTGGAAGGGCGCTTCGACGTCACCGTCGATCTGCCGATCGGGATCGAGGGCACGCTTCGGCTGCCGCAAGGAGGAGGCGAGATGACCATCGGCCCTGGGAGGCACTCCGCAACGTGTCCCGTGGAGGTCGGCGCGGCAACCGAGGCGACGGCATGAAGGTGGTCGTGACGGGAGGCTCCGGAAGCGCCGGTCGGCACATCGTTTCGGACCTACGGGCGCATGGTCATGAAGTCACGAACATCGACCTCGTGCGCGGCGACCCGACGGAGGGCCAGACGATCGCGGCGGACCTGACCGATCTCGGAGCGGCCTTCGAGGCGGTCGCTGGCGCCGACGCGGTCGTGCACTTCGCCGCCATCCCTGCGTGGGGGATCCGATCCGAGGCCGAGACCTGGCGAAACAACATGGTGTCCTCCTACAACGTCTTCTCGGCCGCCGCGACGCTCGCGATCCCGAAGGTCATCTGGGCTTCAAGCGAGACCGTGTATGGCTTTCCGTTCACCAGGGCCGCGCCAGCGTACGTCCCGTTGGACGAAGCCAGCCCACTCCGCCCAGAGACGTCGTACGCGCTCTCGAAGGTCCTGCTCGAGGCGACCGCTAGCTACTTCGCGCAGCAGTCTCCGACCGCCTACCTGGGCATGCGTCTCTCGAACATCCTGGGGCCAGCCGACTACCCGGGTCTGCGCAGCTACTGGAACGACCCTCGGAGTCGGTCCTTCAACCTGTGGTCGTACGTGGATGTGCGCGATGTCGTGGCTGCCGTGCGCCTCGCGCTGACGGCGCCGCTCCTTGGGGCAGAAGTCGTGTCCATCCATGCTGCGGACACGGTCATGACGCGCGCCAGCGAGGACCTGATGGCCGAGGTCTTCCCGTCGTCCGAGATCAGGCGACGGATCCCCGGCACGAGTTCGCTCGTCGATACGCAGCGAGCTGCCAGGTTGATAGGCTGGAGCCCCATGCACTCGTGGCGCGCCCACATCGAGGAAGTCGGGTGACGGTCGACGGGTTGCGACGGGCTCGGGCTCGGTTCTTGTCCCACCCCCTCTCGCCAGCCACCCCGACCTATCCAGGGACGCCCGGCGTCCGGTTCGACCCGCTCTCACGGATCGCCACTGGCGACGAGGCGAACTGGATGATGGTGTCCACGGGCAATCATGCCGGCACGCATGTGGATGGGCCCTGGCACTTCGATCCGAACGGGCGTCGGATCTCCGAATTCAGCGCGGCCGAGCTGGTGTTCGATTCGCCGTGCCTGATCGACATCCCGAGCGGCGAGCTCGGCCTCATCACGGCGGACGATCTGCGGCCCTACGCCGCGGCCCTCCGAGACGCGGACATGGTGCTGGTCCGGACCGGGTTCGGTCGGATCCGAGCGATCGACCCAGGGCGGTACGCCACCCACGGGCCAGGGTTCCATCCGTCCGCCGGCCGGTTCCTCGTGAGCGAGACGAGCGTCAGAGCGTTGGTCATGGATTGCATCTCGGCAACCTGCCAGGCCCATCTGGCAGAAGGGCACGAGTTCCACCGGATCGCACTCGGTTCCTATTCGCCAGGTCGCGAGATCGTGCTGGTCGAAGACGCTCGATTGGATGACGACCTGCACAGTGATGACCTGGGGACCGTCATCGTCGGGGTGCTCGTGCTTCAGGATCAGGACGGTGGTCCTGCGACCCTCATCGCCCTACCGAAGGGTAGGTAGGGGTCCGACGACACGCGCGCTCGATCTCCTCGTTCCTTCGATGGCGGGTCGTACCTCGATCTCATCGCAGAGCATGGTCCCTTCATCGAGGATCAGGCCGACGGCCCCACTGACCAACGACTCGTCCCTGACGTCACAGACGAGGGCGCCGTCGATCCAGCCTCGGATGTGACTCCCGCGGACCGACAGCATGAGTACATGCTGCGTGTACGGGTCCCACTCGAGGGACCGCTCAGCCAGGGTGACTAGCTCGTCCTTGCAGCGCACGAGGCGAGCCGCGCCATCCACGAGGAACAAGGCGTACCAGCGGCGTCGACCCCCGACCCTGGCGGCGATACCGGCGCCTCGAGCTTGGTGTGGCGTGAGCGTCGCCACGACCTCATAGTCGCGCCACTCCAGGGTGCCCTGGCTGATCAAGCCGATCCCCTCGTTGTGTGAGAGCCGAAAGGGCTCGTCCCAGTATGTGTTCCAGATATCCATCCCATCGACCCACGCCCGTCGCCACATGGAGCCCCCGTCAGCCGGAGTGCCAAGGCGGGTGGTCGGCTCACCTGACCACGAGAGCCGGTCGATGTGGATCGAATCGGACGCCTTGCCAGTCACGCGCAGGCCAACCTTGGCGACCGGTTGACCCCCGGTGTCGGGAACCACCCAATCCAGGGCGCCCGATGCCCCGGGATGGATCCGCTGAACCGGTCCGTGGATCCACGCGAGACTGTCGTCCCCACCGTAGTGGGCCACGGTGATCGCCACGTCCACCGATGCACTCGCCTCGGGCGCAAGGATCACTTTGGCTTCGACGGTCTGGCCCGGGTAGAGCGAAGGGGAGGCGATCAGTCGATAGCCCGGCATCGTCCGATCCTCAGGTCGGATGAAGGTGTCCGTCGCAACGACCGTCGGGCCGGTCCCGGTCGGGCGAAGCGGGACGCGCAGGACCCGTTCGTCAGGTGCGAGTGGTGATGGCACGTTCGTCAGTGGGGCGCTCAGGGCGATCGTGCCCGGGGTGATCTCGAAGCCCTGGACCGAGCCAGGATAGGTGAAGTGGAACCGCGCGCCGCCCTTGGGCTGGATCGGCGCAAGACCTGCCAGGCGTCGCCCCGCCGCGGAGATCCTGTCAGCCTCGATGGCGGCATCAGTGATCGCTCGACCGCCCTCGGCCGTGGGCAGGAAGAGGCGATCCGCGATCGGACCACGCCAGTCCACCGAACCATCGATCCCGGCGAGACCGTTCTTGATCCCCATCAAGCAGCCCACGTTCCCGGAGTTGCAGTCGGTGTCCCACCCAGAGGTGTTCACGATCGACAGGGTCCGGGTGAAGTCATCATCGCCCCACAACAGGCTCAACAGGATGAGTCCGTGATTCGGAACGACGTGCACATTGCCCTTGAAGCGGTCCGACCCGTAGGTTGACGCGAGCCAGGCGCGAGCCACTCGCCAGTCCGGCTCGGTCTGTCGAAGGGCTCGCAGGTCGGACGCCAGCTGCGCGATGGCCGAACCCGGTGCGACGAACGAAAGCCCGACGTCGAGGAGCGTGTCGATGGTGGGCTCCACGAACGCCATCGCTTCCATGACGGCGATCAAGACGGCCGCGTCGATGGCGACGCCGTCATGGCTGACGCTCGCCGCCCGACGGGCAAAGGTCGCGGCTCGGTCAGGATCGCCAGGTGATGCCAGGCCCCAGCCATCGATGAAGATCTGCGAGCCGATCTGTTCGGCGACCACGCGGCCATTCAGAGCCGCCGATCCGCTTCGCGGGGGCGTGATCCCTGCCTTGAGGCGCAGGTACGCAGTGTGCTCCGTCGAGTGGCCCAGGCCGCCCCACCAGAGGATGGTGCGGTCCTCGATGATGTAGTTGAGCCAGGCTTGCCCGATGGCCTCCGACGACAGATTCGGATCGTAGCCCGAGTCTTCAAGGGCCCGAAAGAAGGTGAAGGTACCCGAGATGTCGTCATCGGTGACCACGAGCGGCATGCCGACCCGATCGTGTACGTAGCCGCTGATCGTTCCGATCTGCTCGGTGATCCGCTCATACGACCAGCCCTCGACGGGCCTACCGAGATACACCCCGATCGCCTTGCCCAGCACGCCGGCATACACCCGTTCGTCATAGTCGACCGGTATCAAGAGGGTCCTCCGCAGGGCGGCTTCAGTGGCTCGTCGGACGGTACGGATCGAGGTCGCGCCCCGGGCCGCCGGCGAGGAAGTCCAGGTCGGCGCCTTCGTTCGCCTGCATGACGCGGTCGAGGTAGAGTCGACCATAGCCACGCGTGAACGCGGGCGGCGGCGCGATCCATGCCGTGCGCCGTGCCGTCAATTCGGCGTCGGACACGCACAGCTCCAGGCTCCGTCCGTTGACATCGAGTTCGATCTCATCGCCGTCCTGGACCAGGGCCAGCGGCCCACCGATCGCCGACTCCGGGCTCACGTGGAGGACGCACGTCCCGAATGACGTCCCGCTCATGCGCGCGTCGCTGATGCGCACCATGTCCCGAACGCCCGCCCGGATGAGCTTCTCGGGTATCGGCAGCATGCCCCACTCCGGCATGCCCGGGCCACCGATCGGCCCGCCCATCTGTTGGACCAGGACGGAGTCGGCGTCCACCTCGAGTTCTGGATCATCGATGCGCGCCATCAAGTCGTGCTTGTCGCGAAACACAACGGCACGTCCGCGGTGGTGGAGGAGGCCCGGTGAGGCCGCTGAGCGCTTGATCACGGCACCACCCGGACACAGGTTTCCACCGAGTATGACCGTGCCTCCCTCCTGCGCCAGTGGGTTCTGGATGTCTCGGATGACACGCGCATCCAGGATGGCCGCGCCGCGGTTGTTCTCGTCGATCGACTGTCCATTCACGGTCATCGCGGACCCGTGCAGGTTGGGCAGAAGCTGTGCGATGACGGCAGGGATACCGCCCGCATAGTAGAAGTCCTCCATCTGGTACTCGCCCGATGGTCGTAGGTTGGCGATGAGTGGCGTCGTCGTCGAGATGCGATCGAAGTCTGCGAGATCGAGCGGTATGCCGATTCGTCGCGCAAGGGCCAGCATATGGATGATGGCGTTGGTGCTGCCGCCGATCGCCATGTCGACCGCGATCGCGTTCTCGAACGCTTCTCGGGTCAGGATGTGGGACGGTCGGACGCCGGACAGGGCGAGCGCAACGGCCGTCCGGCCGCTCGATTCCGCGAGCACGAGTCGCCTCGAGTCCGGCGCTGGGATGGCGGCGTTCCCTGGCAGGGTAAGGCCGAGTGCCTCAGCGATCGCCGCCAACGTCGAAGCGGTCCCCATCACCCCACAGTGCCCATCGGAGCGCGCGATGCAACTCTCCAGGTCCAGCATCTCGGCAGCATCGACCGTACCGATGCGCTGCTCGGCCGAGATCTCCCATACAGCCGTGGCTCCCGCGAGATCTCTCGTGCCCCGGATCCCGCGCAGCATCGGGCCGCCCGTCACCATGATGGCGGGTACGTCAGCGGACGCAGCTCCCATGAGCATGGCGGCCGTCGTCTTGTCGCAGCCCGAGAGCAGCACGACGGCATCGAACGGCATCCCACGGATCGACTCCTCGACCTCCATGGCCATGAGGTTCCGGAAGAGCATCGTCGTCGGCTTCATCAGGTTTTCTGACAGCGACATCGTCGGGAATTCCAACGGGAACCCGCCTGCTTGCCACACACCGCGCTTGACGTGCTCGGCAACCCGGCGCAGGTGAGCGTTGCACGGCGTCGCCTCGCTCCACGAATTGGCGATCCCGATGACCGGTCGCCCGTCGAAGTCGGACGTGGTGTGACCTTGGGCACGCAGCCATCCGCGGTGCAGCATGCCATTGAGGTCGCGTGGCTCGAACCAGAGGCGACTGCGGAGTGTCACTCAGCGTGCCTCCGACGCAGCGCGGGCTCGGGTCGGCGCCGCCGATACCACGTTGTCGCGCCTACGAGCGAGTCCGTGCTCGGTCGATAGCGGATGACGGGTCGGGCCGTATCACGGCCAAGCCGATGGATGACGAACGGAACATCGGCCAGATGGGGCTGCATCCCGGAATGGTATCATCTCATATGATGAGATGCTAAGCGTTCGGTGAGTCCCGCGGCGCGAGTGATCTGAAGGCCACGACATTCCGGTCAAGGTGGTCGATCATGGCAGCCCGCGCCCGGTCGCGATCCTGATCGGCGATCGCGGCAAGGATCGCTTCGTGTTCACCTGTGGCCCGTGGAAGCGTGCCTGGAACGGCGTTGGTGTAGCGCCGGCTCGTGCGCATCAGTGCTCGGATCGAATCGATGATGTGGGATGCAACCCGATTCTGGGCTGCGTCCACGATGCCCTGGTGGAAGGCCACATCGTGCTCTGCATAGCCATCCGCGTCGGCACCACTGGCGCGCATCCCGTCGAGTGCGATGCGCATGACCTCGAGCTGCTCCGGCGTACGTGATGTAGCCGCACGAGCCGCGATCTCGGGTTCGATCAGTCTGCGGATCTCCTGCAGCTCCAGGAGCAGCTGACGCGTCCCAGCGTCATCCTGCAATTCAAGGAGAAGCGGGTCGAGGTAGTCCCATTCGCCCTCCGGTCGCCGCTGCATGCGCCGCCCGTGATGAACGCTCACGATCCGCATGTCACGAAGGCGCCCGATGACTTCTCGCGCCACGGTCTTTGAAACACCGTACGTCGTGCAGATCTCTTGCTCCGATGGGAGCGGATCGCCCGGCGCTGCGATGATCCGGCCGGCCACTCGTCGGGTGACCTGATCTGCAAGCCGTTGCACCTGGACCTGCGTCACGCGGTTCGAACCTCCTGATCAGTGGTGCTGGCCGACATCGCGAGGCACCTCGACGAAAGTATCACGGAAACACTTGCCATCACCGTATCGCATTGATACCATCTCATATGATGAGATGGTAGGTGCGACGATCATCGTCCGTCTGTCATCCTCGAGACGCCTCGTCAAGGCGTCTCCGGTAGGTGAGGAGGAAGCATGCACGAGCAACGCCTTCGGCCGGCGACACGCAAGGTCACGCGCGCCCCGGCCGGCGCCCTGGCGATCGTCGCCACCTTGATATTCGCGGCCTGTGCGGCCCCGGCAGGGCCAAGTCCGGTCGCGAGCGCGGAGCCGCCCGCCTCCGCCGCCGCGACCGATGCTCCGGCGACACCGTCCGCGCCGCCCGAACCGATCACCTTGACGCTGTGGCTGAAGGGGCAGGAGGGGACCGTGAACACGGTCACCGGACTCACCGAGGAGTACACGAAGCTGAACCCGCACGTCACCTTCGAGACGTCCTTCATGGGCGATGATCTCGTGTCGCCCGCGCTGCTGCCGGCCCTGAACGCCGGGACCGGTCCGGATATCTGGGAGGCGGGCATCGGGCCGGGTCAGCCGGCAGCGGTCATCGATGCTGGCCACACGCTGGATCTCACGCCGTACTTCCGAGAGCTCGGATGGGCCGAGATCATCCCTGACGGGGTCATCGATCGCACCTCGTCCGGTGGGAAGCTCAACGGCGTGGGTCAGAGTGTTCAGACCACCGTGATGTTCTACAACAAGGCGATCTTTGCGGAAAAGAGTCTCGCCGTCCCGACGACCTGGGCCGAATTCATCGCGCTGGAGGACGCGCTCAAGGTCGACTACCCGACGGTCGTTGGCCTGCCGGCTGGTGATGGATGGCCGATCTCGCACAACCAGACCGCGTTCTGGGGACTGTGTGCAGGTCCGGACAAGGTCAATGAGGTCCTCTTCGGAGATGGTCGCTGGGATGACGAATCGATCGTCACGGCCACGAACCTGCTCGTCGAGCAGAACGAGAAGGGGTACTTTGGCCCCAATCCACTGGCCATCGGCTACCGGGACAACCTTGCCAGCTTCTTCCAGGGCGATATCCCGATGGTGTTTACGGGAACGTTCTTCTTCCCGGACTGGCTTGAGACAGTGGGCGACTCGATCAAGGACTTCGGCGCCTTCGCGATGCCCAACCCGTGCGGAGGGCCGATCTATCCGACAGAGAGCATCGCCGGAGCGTGGTACGTGAACGCGAAGTCCGCTGCGCCTGACGAGGCTGTCAAGTTCCTGGACTTCCTGAATTTCAGCGATCAGGGCCGCTCCACGCTCCTCGCCAGCGGGCTCGTCCCGGTCGGCGAGGTGAGTGGCGAGGGTCTCGCTGCCCTCCCCCAGATCCACCAGGAGGTCCTGAAGCTCAACGACGGCAACCGCTCCAACGGATCGGTCGAAGCATTCTTCGACACGGTGATGCCGGCGAATGTGTCGACGGTCACCTATGACGGCCTGCAGGCGATGCTCACCGGGCAGACATCCGCCGAGGACTTCGTCGGTGCGATCCAGACAGCCTGGGAAGAAGCCAAGGCCAATGGGGACATCCTCAAGCCGGGCGGCATCGAGCCCTAGCCATTCGGTCGGCGTGGACCCCGAGACTGCGTCGTCGAGCCCAAGTCTGGCGGACCGCCTCAACGAGGCGGTCCGCCAGACCACGAATCGGAGGCGCCATCATGGCAGCCGAGCGGCCGCCGACGAGCGCGGACGAGTTGGAGGCCATGAGTCTTGAGTAGCCACGCAGGGCGCCCGTCGACCGTGTCCCTCGTTCGCCGCCGACGCCCGCGTCGCAGGCACATCGCGGCGTATGCCTTCATCGCCCCCGCCTTCTTCCTGTACGTCATGTTCGTCGTCCGTCCGACCATCGAGGTCTTCGGTCTGTCGCTGGTCGATTGGGATGGCATATCGAGTGAGCGCACATGGGTCGGACTCGGGAACTTCGAGCGATTGTTCGAGGACTCGGTATTCTGGGAGGCCCTCCGTAACACGTTGCTGTGGGTCGGCATGATCGTCACCCTCAATGTGTCCTTGGGGCTCGTGACCGCAGCCGCGCTGGCATCCGTCGGTCGGGGCCGGGTCCTCCTACAACTGGCCGTGTTCCTACCTGTCGTGCAGGCGGCGATCGTGGTCGCGCTGATCTGGCGTTGGGTCTACAACCCGAACGGGCTCCTGAATCAGGGCCTTCAAGCGATCGGGCTCGGTGACCTCGCGCAGCCGTGGTTGGGCGATACGACGCTGGCGCTACCCGCGTTGGCCGTGGCGGCCGCCTGGGCGGGCTTTGGACTCGCGGTGGTGATCTTCCTGGCCGGTTTACAGGGTGTGGATGAGACGCTCTATGACGCCGCGCGCATCGACGGGGCCGGCAGCGCCCAGCTGTTTCGGTACATCACGATCCCCGCCCTCAAGAACGTGATGACCGTGGTCATCCTGCTCGAGATGATCGGCGCCTTCCAAGTGTTCGACATCATCTGGGGAACCACACAAGGTGGTCCGATCCGTTCCACGGAGGTCCTCGCGACGTACATGTTCAAGCGAGGTATCCAACAAGGCGAGTATGGTCTGGGGTCGGCCATCGCCGTCGTATTCATGCTCATCGTCCTGACCTTTGCGGTCGCTTCCGTGGCGATCCGCGAACGCGACCAGGAGGCCTGACGTGGTCGCGAAGAGGCGCGTCCTCGGTTCGGCGTCGTCGTCATCGCGTCGGCCTCGAAGACCCCGTCATCTGGCGACATATACCTTCTTGACGCTCATCGCCACCTTTGCGGTCGCCCCGCTCATCATCACCTGGATGACGGCATTCAAGACCGGTGAGCAGGTCCTCTTCGAGCCGTTCGCCCTGCCTTCCCCGGTGGTCTTCGACAACCTCGGACAGGCATGGGAGCGCGCCCGCTTCAATCAGTATTTCCAGAACAGCGTCGTCGTCTCCGTGGCCAGTGTGATCGGAACGGTGGCCGTATCCTCACTGGCGGGTTACGCCTTCGGCCGGCTCCGCTTTCCCGGGCAGCGCGCCTTGCTCCTGCTCCTCCTGCTTGGGATGACCGTGCCGATCGCCGCCATCATCATCCCGCTGTTCCTCGTGATGCGCGACTTCCATCTGCTCGACACGTACTGGTCCGTCGTCGTGGCCCATGTCGCGATCGGCGTGCCCGTGTTCACGTTCATCATGCGCGGGTTCTTCAAGGGTCTCCCTGCAGAGCTTGATGATGCGGCTCGCGTCGACGGCTGCTCCGATCTCCGAGTGTTCTGGAACGTGATGCTCCCCCTGGCGCGCCCGGGCTTATTGACGGTGGCCTTACTGCAGTTCCTCTGGAGCTGGAATGCGCTCCTGCTTCCGCTTGTGTTCCTGACCAGGAATAGTCTGCGCACGATGCCGGTCGGACTCCTGCTCTTTCAGGGACGCTCGGCGGTGCAGTGGGAACTCATGTCGGCTGGCGTGCTCTTGATGTCCGTTCCGGTCGTCGTCCTGTTCCTGCTGTTCCAGCGGAACTTCGTTCGCGGCCTGACCAGCGGATCGGTCAAAGGGTAGGCAGGGTGGACCCGAAGACCGTCAGCGGCGAGCCGCGGGGACGTGTCATCGTGGACCCTTGGCAACGGCGCATTCGGGAAGTGTTCGCCGACGACGATCTGGCCCGGCTGCACGCCGTCGCAAGGGTCACGTGGGGACGCGATGAGCCGATGCCGCTGGAGGACGTGTCAACCGCGTTGCGCGATGCGACGGCGATCGTCACGGCCGGCTGGCGGTACGGGCCGTTGCCCACTCGGACCGACAGGTTGCGCGCGATCATCGATGTCGGCGGGGGATTTCCGCCGCAGTTGGACTACGGCGAGTGCTTCCGGCGCGGGATCCGCGTCCTCACGGCGGCGCCAGCGTTCGGACCCCAGGTGGCGGAAATGGCGCTTGGGCTGGCCCTGGCCGCTGCCCGCGAGATCGTCCGCGGCGATCGAGCCATGCGGACAGGGGAGGAACGTTGGCAACACGAGGGCAATAGCACCAGCTTCCTCCTGTCCGAGAAACCCGTGGGTCTGGTCGGCTTCGGAAGCATCGCCAGGAGCCTGGTCCCGCTGCTCGCGCCGTTCAGGTGTCCGATCAGCGCGTTCGACCCCTGGCTGAGCCCCGGCTTCCTCCGCAGTCAAGGGGTGGTGGCATCGACCCTCGAGGACGTGCTGGCGACCTCCCGGGTCGTCTTCGTGCTTGCGGCACCCTCATCGGAGAACCGTGCACTTCTGTCCCGAGCGATGCTCGAGTTGCTGCAACCCGATGCCGTCCTGGTGCTGGTGAGCCGTGCGCACGTGATCGACTTCGACGCCATGACCGAGTTGGTCCTGGCAGGCAGGTTCAGGGTGGCGGTCGATGTGTTCCCGGTCGAGCCCCTTCCCATCGATCATCCGATCAGGCGCGCCGATGGCGCGATCCTGTCGGCGCACCGCGCCGGGTCCGTCGCGGAGGGGCTGTGGCAGCTCGGACAGATGGTCGTTGACGACCTGGAGGCGATCGTCGCGACGCTCCCGCCGCAGCGTCTCCAGGTCGCGACCCCCGAGCTCATCGCGCGTCTGTCGGGCGACTCCACGAATGGCTCAAGCCGTCCCATCGACGACACGGCCGCCGGCCCGAAGGACGGGTGATCGGATCCTGGGCATCAGCACATGAGCCACGATAGGAGCAGCGACGTGTCCATCACCATCACCGAGGTCGTCACCCACGACGTCCGCTTCCCGACGTCGCGCACGCTGGACGGATCGGACGCCATGAATGAGGCACCCGACTACTCCGCGGCCTACGTCGTCCTGCGAACGGACGATCCGACGGGCCTCGAGGGTCACGGCATGACCTTCACGACCGGTCGCGGCAACGAGCTGTGCGTGGCCGCTATCGAGGCTCTCGGAGCAGGGCTCGTCGGTCGCACCCTGGACAGCCTGACCGCGGACCTGGGCGCCTTCTATCACGACCTCGTGTCCGACGGGCAGCTGCGCTGGGTCGGGCCGGAGAAGGGCGTGATCCACCTGGCGACGGCCGCCCTGGTCAACGCCGTCTGGGACCTCTACGCCAAGGTCGAGGGCAAGCCGCTCTGGAAGCTCATCGTCGACATGACCCCGGAAGCGCTCGTCGCGGCGGTGCCCTTCCGCTACATCACCGACGCCCTCAGGCCCGACGAGGCGCTCGACCTGCTCCGTCGGCAGGCACCAGGCAAGGCCGCCCGTGAGGCGCAGATCCTGGCGGCCGGTTATCCCGCCTACACCACGTCGATCGGCTGGCTCGGCTATTCCGACGACAAGGTCCGGCGACTGTGTCGCGAGGGGGTGGCCGCCGGCTGGCGACACTTCAAACTGAAGGTCGGTCGAGATCTGGCCGAGGACGTCCGTCGCGCCGCCATCGTGCGCGAGGAGATCGGAGCCGATCGGGTGCTCATGGTCGATGCCAACCAGGCCTGGGACGTCGACCAGGCGATCGAGTGGATGGGCCACCTCGCGCCCTATCGCCCGTGGTGGATCGAAGAGCCCACGAGCCCCGACGACGTCCTTGGCCACGCCCGGATCGCGCGCGCCATGGAACCCCTGGGGATCGGCGTTGCGACGGGCGAGCATTGCCAGAACCGGGTGATGTTCAAGCAGCTGTTCCAGGCCGACGCGATCGCCATCGCCCAGATCGACAGTTGTCGGTTGGGTGGCGTCAACGAGATCCTGGCGGTGCTCCTGCTGGCGGCGAAGTTCGGGGTGCCCGTCTGCCCACACGCAGGTGGCGTCGGCCTGTGCGAGTACGTCCAGCACCTCGCGATCATCGACTTCATCGCCATCAGCGGCACGATGGACGGGCGGGTCGTCGAGTACGTCGAACACCTGCACGAACACTTCGTGGATCCGGTCGTCGTGCGCGATGGCCGCTACCTCGCGCCCAAGGCGCCGGGCTACAGCATCACCATGCACGAGGCGTCCCTGGCGCGCTTCGCGTTCCCGGACGGCCCGGTATGGACGGATCGCTGACGGTGCTGGCGGCTGGCGCTCGGCTGGCAGACCGGGTCTGCCTGATCACAGGTGCAGGCTCCGGCATCGGCCGGGCGTCAGCCCTGGCCTTCGCGGCGGAGGGGGCATTCGTAGCGGTCGCCGATCTCGACGGCGCGGCGGCCGCCCAGACGGTCGCGCTCATCCGGGCGGCGGGTTCGCCCGCGGCCCGCGCGTTCGAGGTCGACGTCACGGATCCTGAGGCTACCCTGAACGTGGCTGCCGCGGTCGTCGACGCCGAGGGCCGCATCGACGTGCTGTTCAACAACGCGGGCATCGCCGGCATCGGCATGGTCCACGACACCTCGGTCGATTTGTGGGATCGGGTCATGGCCGTCAATGTGCGCGGCGTCTTCCTCGTGGCTCGCGCCGTCGTGCCGAGCATGATCGCCGCTGGCCGCGGCTCCATCATCAACATGTCGTCGTGTATCGCCGAGATCGGCCTCGCCAACCGGGCCTCGTACGCCGCGTCGAAGGGCGCCGTGCTGTCGCTGACCCGCCAGATGCAGGCGGACTACGCGGCCCACGGCATCCGCGTCAACGCCCTGCTGCCAGGCACCATCCACACGCCATTCGTCGACCGCTACCTCGCGGAGTCGTATGAAGACCCGGTCGCCGGCCTCGAGGCACTGAAACGGCGGCAGTTGACCGGCACCCTCGGGCGACCTGAGGACGTGGCCATGGCTGCGCTGTACCTGGCATCTGACGAGTCCCGCTTCGTCCTGGGCTCGGCGATGTACGTGGACGGCGGCGTCCGTGGCGCGAAATGACGGCCCTGTGTGGCTGATCCTTGCGCGAAAATGGCTATCGACCCGCTGGTCGCGGCGCCGCAAGGCGCTCTCACTGGAGGAAGGCGATCGCCTCGTCTTCCGCGTGGAAGGCGATCACGCGGTACCGGCCCAGACCCCGGATCGGTGAACGTCCCGGCCGCCGGCCGACGGCATCGCCGTTCGAGGGCGACTCCACCAGCCGCTCGGAGAGGTCGGTCGCGAGGATCCCGAGGGTGACGAACGGGCCGGACTGGTCATACTCCCGGTATGAAGACGGCAGTATCCGTGCCCGATGACCTGTTCGCGCAGGTCGACCGCCTTGTCCGGCGCACGAGCCGCTCCCGGAGCGAGGTGTACAGCGCGGCCCTCCGGGAGTACGTCGCCCGGCACGCCCCCGACGAGGTCACGGCGGGGCTCGACGCCGCGCTGGCCGCACTCGGGCAGCCCGAGGACGACGAGTTCGCGGCTGCTGCCGCGCGGCGCACGCTCGAGTCGGCGGAGTGGTGATCGCCCAGGGCGAGGTGTGGTGGACTGACCTCGCCGACCCCTCAGGCTCCGAGCCCGGGTTCCGCCGGCCCGTCGTGGTGGTCCAGAGCGACGCGTTCAACGCGAGCGCCCTGCACACGGTCGTGTGCATCGCGCTCACCAGCAGCCTTCGGTGGGCCGACGCCCCCGGCAACGTCCTCCTCCCGGCCCGCGCGACGGGCCTGCCCAAGCCCTCGGTCGCCAACATCTCGCAGGTCGTCACCCTGGACCGTGGGGCGCTGGCGGAGCGCGTCGGCCGCCTCTCGACGTCAAGGCTTGAGCTGGTCCTCGCAGGGATCGACGTGCTCCTGGGCCGCGGCTGAGGGACGGCGCTCAAGACCCCAGTCCGATGAAGGCGCCCCGATGGACCGCATCTGTATCGGGCGCAGTGCGACACCTCCGACGTTGCCTACCTGGAGTCGTTGCGCAACGCCGGCGTCTTCCTGTCGATGGACCGGTACCCCGATCCAGAACCCGACTGGCGTGAGCGGAACGCGACGGTGAAGTCGCTGGTCGACCGAGGGTGGGCGCATCGGTTGATCTGGTGGCCACGCGTCGGCTCATCGCGGCACGTAGGCCAACGTGGGCGCCCCCGTACAGGGGGCTGAGGGACGCCTCTTCGGGCCGATGCTGGAGCGTCGTGCTCTGACCAACGTGTCGCATGACTTCAAGCGCATACTCGTCGAGGGCTCGGCACACCAAGGGTGCTGACGAGGGAGGCGAGGCATGAAGCGTTCGAGCGGAAAGCGCACACGCACCTTCGAGCCGGCATGAAGCCGGTCTACCTGTCCGACGAGGGGGCCTTCATCCGCTACATCGAGGTCCCAGGCGCCGGCCCGCCCATGCTCTGGTTGCATGGCTGGCAGTGCTCCTCGACCGGCGAGCTCATGCCGGCTGCGGTTCAGACGCACCTGCGAGGGCGCCGCTCGCTCTTGATCGACTTCCTCGGCCATGGGTATAGCGACAGGCCGCCAGCATTCGCCTATACGCGCGAGGCCCACGCTCGAACGATCGTCGCCCTCATCGACGCCCTGGGCTTGGGCGAATGTGGCCTCGTAGGGCACAGCATGGGCGGCGCGGTCGCCGTCCACGTGGCGACGGATCGGCCCGCCATCGTATCGCTGCTCGTCATGGCCGAGGGGGCGATCGACGCCGGAGGCGACGAGCCGTTCGGTGGGATGACCGAGGAACGATTCCTCACGCACGGCTTCCGCGAACTGCTCGAGGGACAAACGAAGGAAGCGGAAGCGCAGCCGGACGGCCTCCGGGCTGCTCATCTCGGGATCACCAGGCTCGCTGATCCTGTCGCACTCCACCGCGAGGGTGTTTCGCTGCAACGTGGGACCAACCCATCGGTCCGCTCGCTCTTGCGGACACTCCAGATTCCACGCTGGTATCTGCAGGGCGAGCTGAGCGATCCAGCTCCCGACCTGCAGCACGACCTTGCAGCGATGGGTGTCGGGTGGAAGGTCGTCCCGAAGACCGGACACGCGATGGGAATACAGAATCCGGAAGGGCTCGCGCAGGCGGTCGCCGAGGTCGTCACCGCGTCCTGGGTCGGGTGACGCGCTCCTTCCTCACGGACCCCCGACACTGGACCCGGCGCGAATGCGATCCGGCAGCGACCAGTTGATCGGCCGTGAGAACCGACCGCGTCGAAAGGTCGGTGAGGGGCGCTTCGGTGTGCGTGGCCAGGCGATCGCACACGGGGCGGGCCTGACTGTGGGATAGGCTCCCCTGGTGAACACACCGTTCATTGGTCGTCGGGAGGAGCTCGACAGGCTCGCGGAACTGCAGCTGCGCGCATATCGAGCACGGCTGCCGGCAGCCTGCCTCATTGCCGGCGAGCCCGGTAGCGGCAAGAGCCGTCTCCTCGCCCAGGTCCTCGATGGATCCAGGCTGCGACAGGGTCGCCTGGTCGGCTTCGAGCCCCTCCGATCCGTGCCACTGGCGGCGTCGGCGGCCCTTCTCCGCCTGCTGGCGACGCCCCCCGGACCCGCGCGCGATCTCGACCAGCTGGTCTTCGGGGGACCTGCGCAGGCGTCACGCGACCCACTCCGGATCTTCGAGGGAGCCCATCGAGCACTTGCGGTGTCGGGTCCCACGCTGATCGCGATCGACGACCTGCAATGGGTGGACGACCTGTCCCTCGGACTCGTCCATTACCTGCTGCAGGCGGCTGCGGCGAGCGGCAACGCCCTGGTCGTCATCGCGGCCGCGCGACCCTCACCCGCCGCCGCGACATTCGTCGCCGGCGTCGATGCAGTCGTTCCGGCGGACCGACGCGCCCACATCGAGCTTGGCCCGCTGGCCCTGGAAGAGGGGGTCTCGTTCGTGCGCGCCCTCGACGCGAGACTCGGCGATGCCGAGGCGGCGCAGCTCTGGCGCCGGGCTCGAGGATCCCCGTTCTGGCTGCAGTCGCTGGTCTTCGCCGACCAGACAACGGATCCGTCAGGGCTGATCCAGGGTCGGCTCCGAGTCGTGAGCGGTGATGCCGCTGCACTGCTGGCGGCTCTTACGGTCGGGGGGCGCCCGCTGGCGGCCGATAGTCTGGGCTGGGTTCTCGAATGGCCCGCACAACGGATTCGCCATGCGGCTCGCGAGCTCGTCCGTGGCGGCCTCGTGGTCGAAGCCGCCGGGATGCTCAGGACGGCACACGACCTCATCCGGGAGGCGGCGCACCGCGACGTGCCGTCTGCGACCAGCGAGCGCCTCCACGCTCGACTCGCAGCACTGATCGAGCGCGACGCTGGCGGCGACGTGGGGCTCCTGCGCGAGGCCCTCGAGCATCGTCTGGCGGCCGGGATGACCACTGCCGACCTCGCACAGCGGATGGTCATCTCGCCGCAGCGCCGGTTGCTCGGCACGGACGGACTCCGGCTCCTCGCCTCGATCGCCGACCGAACGGAGGCGGGCTCCGCCGACCAGATCACACTCGACACGGCTCTCGGGGAGTTGGGGAGCATTCTCGGCGAGCAGAAGCTGGCGATGGAGCGATGGAATCGCGTCAGCGAGTTCGGGACCGACCTGCGGCAACGCCAGCGAGCCGAGCTCGAGTCTGCGCGTGCCGCGTTCGTAGCTCGGCAACGCGACGAGGCGCACCTCCACCTCGATCGCGCGCGCGAGTTGGGAGTTGCCGAACCTGAGACTGCGGTCCGTCTCGATACGCTCGAGGCGGACATCGCGCTGTGGCTCGATCACGACACGGCGGCCGGTACCCGAGCGGCCGAGCGGGCCCTCGTCGCGGCCGAGGAGATGGCGACCAGTGCTGGAGGCCTTGCCCGGCTGACGCCCGCGAAGGGCGCGATGTATCTGGCCGCCCTCCACACGGCGGCCGACGCGGCGATGCAGGAAGACCGGGGGAGCGAGGTCATCCGGCTGACGGAGATCGCGCTCCACCTCGCGCGGCGACTGGACGAGGAGCCGCGCGTTGGCGCCCTCCTGCGCATCGGCATCGCACTGCTGCCGTTCGGGCGGTCGCGCGAAGCGGAGGCCAGCTTCCGGGAGGCATGGGACGTCGCCCGGCGGCTCGCCATGCCCACTGCCATGGTCGAAGCGGGCAACGGCCTCGCGCGAGTGCTCCCGGCGCTTGGGCGCTTCGACGAGGCTCGAGCCATCGCGCTCGAGGCATCCGATGTCGAGCGCCGCCTGGGAAACGCGCCCCGTCGGTGGGGTGCTGTGTCGCCCTGGCTTCATGCCATCGAGCTCTCGGTCGGCGTCCCCGCTGCTGCGATCCGGGCACTTCGGCACGATGCCGATACCGAAGCGGATCCGCACTTTCGTCTGAGGATCCGGCAGACCATCGCCGCCTGGGAGGCGAGATCCGGCGGCGCCCGGCGAGCCGAGACCGTGGCCCTGGAGCTCGACGCGGCGCGTGCCGACGCCGAGGACGCCGCGTGCCCGCGCTGCAGCTCCGAGCTGGCGGTGACCGCAGCGGAACTCCTCGCCCGGATCGGCCGAACCGAGGATGCCAGGAGGCGGCTGGAGGAATGGGGCTTTCGGTCGACCGGGGCCGGCTACCCGATGCGGGAGGTCCGTCGTGCCCGTGCCGCGGCCGCGATCGCCGGAGCGGATGGCGACGCCCGTTCAGCAGCGTCCATTCTCGAGGCATCGTGCGAGGAGCTGCAGCGCGCCGGACTGCTCGAGGAGCTGCTTTGGGCGCGCCTTGACCTTGGCCGAGTCCTTGCTCGGGTGGACCGCAACGCCGCCGTACGCGCCCTCACGAGCGTCGTCACGCTTGCCGGGGAGCTGGGCGCGAGGAGCCACGAGCGCCTCGCCGCTCAGCAGCTTCGGCGACTCGGTGTTCGGACGTGGCGCCGCCCGGCGGGTTCCGCGGGAACCGGCATCGCCGGCCTGACCTTGCGCGAGACCGAGGTCGCCCAGCTCGCCGCCGCCGGCACCAGCAACCAGGAGATCGCGAGCCTGCTTGCCATCTCGCCCAGGACCGTCGAGCGGCACATCACGAATGTCCTGACCAAGCTCGGGCTGCGGAACCGCACTGAGCTCGCAGTCGTCGTCCATGCCGCGGCCTCGGTACGTGGTTCTACCGATGATGGGAAGGGCCCCCGCTCCTAAGGTCGAGTCGATCGACCACCCAGGTCGACACCACGATCCAGGGAGGGAGCTAGCCTGATGGCCACGGTCATGCTCGTCGCCGACCGTCACGCCGGGGAACCCGTTGTCGGGCCCGACGTCGCCGAGCGACTCGCCGGCCTCGGCATCACCCGCATCACCCTTCTTCGGGATCGGTCCTCGATCGCGGTCGTCCTCGAAGGCTGGGCATTCGACCCAGCTCGCACTCATGAGGCCAGCCGGGCTGTGTTCCCGGGCGGCGGCGCCAGCCTCGGCACGTACCACGAAGTGCAACACGTGGGCGTGGCCTCGGCGCATCAGAGAAGGGAGACGAAGGGGCAAGCATCATCGGGCGAGTCGGGGTCCTCTTCATGATGGGTCTGATCGCCCTCAGCATCGGCGCCTTCGCGGGACCGGCCGCGGTCTCTGGCGTCAGGGTCAGTCTCCCGGGCGGCTGCCCGGTCAACCAACAGCCGACCGGCGTCGCCCCGAAGACGCCAGCCGCCGAGAACCCATCGGGCGTCGCGATCTTCGCCCAGTAGTCAGTTCATCGGGATGCCAGATGCATACGTTCGTCAGAGACGGACGACGAAGGAGAACGGAATGCTACGTATCGCAAAACGGCTTCGAATCCTCGCAGTCACTGCGGTTGTCGCCCTGAGCCTCGGCGCGTTTGCTGGCACCGCGGCGGCGGCCCCGGGCACCGGGTTGGTGGGCTCCTGCAACATGCTCCTGGCCTATGGCGTGGGTGCGAACGGCGGCCTGGCTCGCGCGTTTTCGATGGAGAACGTCAACGGATGGGATGGCAAGTGGGTTGCAGTGGCCGCTTCGGGCTGTGAGCTCGAGAAGCCGTAGCTGAGAAGACCGGCGCCAGGCCCCTCGGCTACCGGCTTGCGGTGCGAGACGCAGCGAACGCGCCGGCCGCCGATCACCCGTCGGGGATCACGGTCTTGGGCTGTTGGGTGCGCGAAGCTCGGCTTGGGCCGACCAGCGCATCGTCTCGACTGGCCTGGCATCGCTCAGCGGGCTCCAGGCCCGACACTACGAGCCACCCCTCAGCCCGTCCCCTGTAGATCAGCTGCTCGGTGGTGAAGTCCAGATCGCGCCTGCAGGTCGGCGAGGTGCCGCTTCGCGGTGCTTGGCCAGGGGCCCACGCGCGCCTCCGTGTCGGGCACTGAACCTCCAGGTGCGACGAATGCGGCGAGGACGTCGACCTGACGGGCGGTCGGTGTCCGCGAGAGCGAGCCGCGCAGGTACCCAACCCTCATATCTGGCCCGTCGGGGATGGTTGTCGCGGATCCGCCGTGGCCTCTACGTGGCCGTACCTCTCGACGCGCGCCGGTCCGGAGAGTGGGTTGAGGATGCCTGGGTGGTCGCAGATCGCGTCTTCAGCCCGTGCTACATCGGCGGCTGGAGTGCGTGCGAGTACTGGGACCTGACCGATCAGGTGTTCCGCACGATCCTCGTCGTGGCGCACCGATCCGGTCCTGTCGGAGTCGTGGGTGTTCAAGGCGGGACCTGCCTCAAGAGGTGCTACATCGAGACGTACCGGTTCTCGGAGGATTTGGACTTCACCGTGCTACCGGGCGGACCGTTCCGTCCCGAGGACGTTGAGCCGCTGCCCGACCTGCTGTGATGTAGACACATCATCATGGTATTGTGTCTACATGGCTGACGTTGGGATCCGGGAGCTGAAGCAGCACCTCTCCGAGTACCTGGACCGGGCGGAGCGGGGAGAAGTCCTGCGGGTCACGGACCGAGGGCGACCGAAGGCGGTGCTCGGTCCGGTGCCGGGCCGCGCTCGCATCGAGGACGGGATCCGCGCGGGCTGGATCACGCCGGGCACTGGCTCGCCGCTCGGTCCTGTACACCGGGTCAGGGCGGCTCGGCGGGTGCTGGACGCCTTGGCCGAGGATCGCGGCGAGTGAGCACCTACGTCGACTCGAGCGCATTGCTCAAGCGCTACGTGGAGGAGGCCGACTCCACCGCCGCCGACGCCTTGCTGCGAGCCGATCCTGCGCTTCTGACGGCCCGACACACGATCGTGGAGGTTCGCCGCAACCTCGCTCGTCTGCTCTCGGGCCGCGAGCTCATGGCCGCGCGAGCCGTGTTCGCGGCAGATCTGACCTCCTTCTCCGTCATCGAGCTCGACGAGGCCACCTGCGAATCGGCGGCCTTGATCGCGGAGACGACCGGGGTGCGGACGCTCGACGCCCTCCATCTCGCGGCCGCGCAACGGGTCGCGTCGCCAGGGGTGGGCTTCCTCACATTCGACCTGCGCCAGGCGCAGGCGGCCCGCGCTCTCGGCCTGACCGTCGTGACCGCCTGACCCGGCCGTCGTCCCGGTCGGCCATCGCGCCGATCGGGTCGAGCGTGGCGAGGACGAGCTCCTCCTCGTCGGGGCTGAGGTCGACGTACAGCACCGGCACCGCCCTTCGACAGGCTTGTACCGCCCTTGAAGATGGAGATGCCGCCGTCCATGGGTCGAGCGACGCTTCGCAGCAGCTCCGTCACCCAGAAGTCCTTCTCGACATCGGCCAGCGGCAGCCGCAGCTGGTCCGACGCGCGGGACACCAGCGCGACGAGATCGTTCGGGCGGTCCCGGAGTCGCGTCATGCTGCCGTTGACGTGAGCAGGGTGAGGAGCTTGTCACGCACGCGCGCGGGCTCGGAGTCGGCCGCCTTCCTCAATCTTGCCGGCCGGATCCTGCCGTCTGCAATGAGTCGATCGATCGCCGTCTTGACGCCGACCCAGTCGCCTCCGACGTGGGTCGGCCAAGCTCGAACGGCCTCAAGCGTCGCGATCTCGTGGGGGGTCAGATCCAGGCGCGCCGGATTGCGGCGGACATGGAATCGAACGCCGTCGATCCCCGTCGGTGGGCCACCAAGGAGAGCGACTTCATCGATCGATGGGACCTGGGTCGTCACGCCTAGCGTTCGAAGCGCGGTCCACCCTGCCGGACCAGCCCCACGGTCCCGGCTGACCTCGAGGGCCACATCAACGGGACGAGGGTGGGTCTTTCCGAACCGACTCTCGGTACCCCGGTAGTACAGGCCCTTGTGGGCACGGACGATGGGGGCGTCGGTAGCGACAAGGCGAGACAGGGCGAGCTCCACCGCATGGTGCGATGCGGCATGCTCGGCGAGATCCGAAACACGCAGGAATGTCCCTGGCTTCGCGCGAGCGACTCGACGCTTGACGGCGGCGGCGATCGAGCTTTTTGTCAACAGCGTGTGCGACTGTCTCGCGCGTACAGGCCGAATCTCGGTGCGACTCCGTCACGGCAGGAGTTCGAGAGCCTCGACATGAGCGGGGCGTACGGCCCGGAAATGGCCGCTGGTTCGTCAGCACCTACGGCCCCGCGCGGACGTTCCCGGCCGAGCGCGGTCGATCGAGATGGATCGCGCTGACGCGAACCTCGCCGTCGCAACAGGATCGCCGGGCTACTCCGTTTCCCAGACGGGCAGCGCGAACCCGAACTCGGCGCCGCCGGTCGGCCGGTCCGTCGCCCACATCCGGCCGCCCATGAGAGCGATCAGCTCCCGGCACACGAACAAGCCGATCCCGGTTCCCGGGCGTCCCCGCGCCGCCGATGGATCCCGGTAGTACAGCTCCCACAGCCGTGCATGGTCGGCTGGCAGGCCGTCGCCGGCGTCGAGCACGCGGACCGTGACCTCGTACGCCCCGACCCGCACCGCGACCTCATACGGCGGCTGGCCATACTTCACAGCGTTGCTGAGCAGGTTGCGCAGGACCTGCTCGACGTACGACGCCTCGCCGTGGACGGGCGGGACGTCGCCCGGGACGGAGAGGGTGACCTCGATCCCGGTCGAGGCCGTGAACGCCTCGACGACCACGCGCGACATGAGCGGCTCCAACAGGTCGGGCAGCAGCCCGTGCTCGAGGCGCGAGAGCACGACAAGGTCGTCGACGAGCCGGACGAGCCGGCGCGTCTCCGCCCTAGCGTCGGCGAGCAGCTCGTCGCGTGCCGCCGGCTCCAGGGTGGCCGCGTGCAGGGCGACAGTCTCCAGGCCGCCGTAGATCGTGACCAGCGGCGTCTTGAGCTCGTGGGCGATGATGTCGAGGAACGCACTCCGCATCACGTGCTCACGTCGGCGCTCATCGGCGACCCGCGCCCGCTCCATCGCCTGTCCGCCGATCGACCCGATCGTCGCGAGAACGCGGCGGTCCTCGTCGCCCGGGCTGTGCGGCGCCCGAAAGCTGAGCGCAAGCGCGCCCACGCTCGCCTCCTCTACGACCAGCGCGACGGTGGCCGTCGCGGCGAGGCCGGCGCGCCGGTGGAACTCGGCGCCCTCTGGAAACGCGGCCTCCCACTCGGGTCCGAGCACGAAGGCGTGGGGGGTCCCCGTGCGCACGGTATCGCCCACCGCCGTCCCCGGGCCCAACCTGGCAAGCTCGTCGAGCGCCTGCGGTGGAAAGCCGTGGGCCGCAACCACGCGGACGGTCTCGCCCTGCCGGCCGGCCGCGACCAGGGCGGCGTCCGCCCCGAGGATCGCGGCAGCATGCTCAGCCAGCAGTTGGGCGGCCCCCGTCTCCCCGGCCGCACCGACGAGCTGGGCCGACAGCTCCGCGAGGCCCGTGAGGAACACCTGTTGGCGCGCCGCCGTGAGCTGGAGCCGCTGCTGCTCGGTGACGTCGATCGCGGTCGCCACGACGCCTCGGATCTCACCGTTGGCATGGCTTCGCCACGGGTGGAACTGCTCCTGCCACGCGCCGTCGGTCTCCCCCATCTGCGTCTGGCCACGCACGAGGAATGTCTTCGGGCGGCCGGTCGCGATGACGTCGCGGAGCGCGTCCCACGTGGCCAGATCGAGAGCGGGCAGGAGCTCGGTCGCGAGGCGCCCGACGTGCTCGCCGGGCGGAAGGCCGTTGATGGCGGCCATCGCCTCGTTCACGGCGACGAAGCGCAGGTCGCAGTCGAGGATGGCAACGGCCACCGGCAACTCGAGGAACGCGGCGAGGATAGCCTCCTCGTCGTGGACCAGGCCCTGGGCCACCTCCGTCACGGCATGCTCCTCGACGTGCCAAAGGGCATCACGGCAGCGGGTACCCGATTGCCGGCCGCGCAATCTTGCCCGACGCCGGACGGCGGCGCAAATCTCACGCAGCACACCAGGGATAGCCCCGCCACCAACGACCTTCCGATCGCGATGCGACGCCTACTGCTCCTCTGCTGCCGCCGACCCGCTTAGCGCGCGCCCTTGCCGTCGCGTCGTGCCGCGCGGACGGTCGCGTCCCGATACGCCTCGTGCGCCGCAACCTCTTCCACTTCTGCCTGGGCAACGTCCGACTCGGACTCGGCGATGTCACCGCGCGTGGACTGCACGACTGCTCGTGCTGCGGCTGCGGTCTTCGCTGCCGACGTCTCAGCGAGTCTCGCCGAGTTCATGGCGTGACGGGCTGATTCAGCGGTTGCAGCCGATGCTGCGGCCGTCGCATTCGCGGCCTCTTCTGCCGCCTGTGCCGCGACAGCGGCCGCCTCCGCCGCCACCCGACCGCGGCGGGCGACCGCGACGGTCCGCTCCGCGCTCCGCCACTCGTCCAGCGACTCACTCGTCGTCGGTTTGCTGGCCTCGTCGGTCATCACCCCTCCTTCTCCTGTACTCCCAAGAACAGGCAACTGCGCGCATTGTACGAAAGCCCGGCCCGCAAGCGTGCCGACGTCGCACCGCACCGTGCCGCGTTGGGCATACAGGGGGATGACAAGACCTCGGCGATGACTGATCGCGGACTGGGGAGCATCCCCCGGGCGCTGCTGGGCAGTCGGAGCATGGACTTGATGCAGCAGGTGCCGCGTCAAGGCGCCGGAAGGAATCGCTGTCGCGGGGTCGCGCCCGCTGCCGTGTCGGTCGCCGCCCTCGCTGGGTCGGTGCCGCGCCATCGGGACGTCCGTCGCAGGTGGTCAGGCCCCGGGATCGGTGTCCGCGGCGAATGCCCCGTCGATCTCAGCGAACGGGATCCCTCTGGCGAGCCCCTCGAACGTGCCATGCTCGGCGATCTCGGTGGCGGCGAGGAGGAACGGCCCCCACGCTACCCGGGCGAGCCCCCCGCCCACGCTGATCCGGCGGACGCCCAGGTCCGCCAGGGCTGCCACGGTGGTGAAGTCGCTGCCGACGAGCACGTTGACCGGTTTGGGGGCAAGCGCTGTGACGACCGCCGCGATCTCATCGAGGGTGCCGAGGCGCGGGGCGTAGAGGCAGTCGGCACCGGCGTCCGAATACGCCTGCAGCCGGCGGATCGTGTCGTCAAGGTCGGGCCGACCGACGACATACCCCTCCGATCGACCCGTGAGCAGCACCCGGCCGCCATGGTCGTCGATCGCCTGCCTGGCAGCCCGGATCCGGGCGACGGACAGGTCGAAGGCGAACAGTGGCTCGGACGGATCCCCGCTCGAATCCTCGATCGAGAGCCCCGCGATCCCGGTCTCGCTGGCGCGGCTGACGTTCGCGGCGACCCCATCGGGCTCGATCGCGAACCCACCCTGGAAGTCGGCATTGACCGGGACATCGACCGAGGCGGCGACCGCCCGCAAGTGCACGAGGGCCTCGTCGAGGGTCACCCCGATGTCAGTCTTGCCCAGCGACCAGGCAAACCCCGCGCTCGTCGTCGCGAGCGCCTTGAACCCGAGGCCGGCGAGCAGGCGCGCGCTGCCGATGTCCCATGGGTTCGGCATCACGAAGATGCCCGCTTCGTGGAGCGCGCGGAACGTGTCAAAGCGATCAGTGGGACGCAGCATCAGGCCAAGAGTAACAGGCGCGATTTCGGACGGCCCGGTCGGCCTCGGGTCGGGTTCGTTTGCCCTCGGATCAGCCGCGGAGGCGCTCTCCTGCGGGATCGAACACCGCGGCCGCGCCGACGGCCGCGACGGTGGTGGGGTACAGCTCGCCGATGTACTCCACAGCCAGCTTGTTGCCGGCGACGGCCTCCTCGATGGGCAGGTACGCCATGAGCAGGTGCTTGCCCACCGACACGCCGGTGGCCGCCGTCGTCACGAACGATGTGCGGCCCTTGCGGTCGCGGAGGACCGAGCCATCAGGCTTGCAGATCGGCTCACGGCCGAGCATGTACCGCTTGACGCCCGACTTCGACGTGTTGTCCTCGACGGCGAGCGTGCACAGCAGGCTGGCCGGGCCCTCGGCGCGCTGGGCGAGGTAGGCCGTCTTGCCGATGAAGTCGGCCTCCTTGACCTTCGGGCGCGCCATGCCCGCCTCGACCAGGTTGCGGTCGAGCTCGAGCTCGCTGCCCATGAGGCGGTAGCCCTTCTCCACGCGGAGGCTGCCGCCATAGGCAGACAGGCCCACGGGAACGATGCCGTGCGGCTGCCCCGCCTCCATGAGGATGTCCCACAAGTGGGCGCCCTGCTCCATCGGGACATGGAGCTCCCAGCCCAGCTCGCCGGCGTAGCTGATGCGAGTGGCGATGACTCGCACGGACTTGATGTTGATGGGCACGCAGCTGCCGTACGGCAGCGCCTCGTTGGACACGTCGTCGGTCGTGACCGAGGCGACCACGTCGCGGGCGCGCGGACCCCAGATCGCGAGCATCGACCATGAGGTCGTGACGTCGGCGAAGTTGACTGAGCCGTCCTCCGGGAGGTGGTCGGTCAGCCACTTCTTGTCGGCGTTGCCGACGAAGCCCGCGTCCACCACGCGGAAGAAGTCGTCGGCCAGGCGCATCACGACGATGTCGGCCTTGATGCCGCCGGCCCCGTTGAGCAACTGGGTGTAGACGATGCGGCCGACCGGGACGTTCATCTGGCCCACGGCCATATGCTGGAGCCAGGCGAGGGCGCCGGGACCGGATACGTCCCACTCGGCGAAGGCCGGGTTCTCGATGAGGCCAAGACCCTCGCGCAGGGCGAGGTGCTCCGCATTGGCGATCGGCGACCACCAGCGGCGATCCCACTCGTGCTCGCGGTCCATGACGCGGTCGCCGTACTTGGCGAGCAGGGGAGCGTTGCTCGTGTACCAGTTGGGGCGCTCCCAACCGGCGACCTCGATGAACTCGGCGCCCAGTGCCTCGTGGCGGGCATGGGCGCCGCTGAGGCGGACCTCGCGGTCGGTGGCCCATTGCTCGGCCGGGTGGACGATCCCGTAGAACTTGGGGAACCACTCGGCGCCGCGGGACTCGACGTGGAAGGCCGTCTTCTGGGTGTCATAGAAGCGGGCGATGTTGGCACTCGACGGGTCCATATCGGGGTTGCCGTCGGTCAGCCACTCGGCCAGCATGCGGGTGAGGCTCGCCGCCTCCTTGATCCACATGGCCGAGCAGGCGATCAGGCCCTTGACCTCCGGGGTCTCGCCCAGCAGCGGCATGCCGTCCGAGGTGAGTGAGATCAGGCCGTTGATGGCGTGCTTGATGCCCACCTGCTCGTTCCCGACGATCGTCGGGAAGAGCTCGAGGGCCTTCTCCATGTGCGGGTCGAAGTCCTCCTGCGTGAAGGCCAGCTCGGTCGGAGAGAGCCGAGCCTCCTCGTTCGACCGGATGTCCTCGACCGGCACGAGGATCGCGCGATGGGCGTACGAGCCGATCTCCAGGTCGCCGACGCTCTGGCGCCCGTACATGAGCGCGTCCATGTCGCGGATGACCGGGTACGCGAGTGCGTTGCCGAGGTGCTGGAACTCAGGCACCGGGCCCATGTCCAGCCTGCCCTGGGCCAGGGCGTCGCGCGGCCGCCGATCTGTGTCAGATCGTCGATGAGGCTGTACACGCCAGAACGAAATGGCTACAATAGCCTTCATGAAAACGGCGACGATCACCGAGGCCAAGAATAGGCTCAGCGCGCTCATCGACCGGGTCCGGAGCGGGGAGAGCATCCTCATCCTCGATCGCGGAGTGCCGGTCGCTCGACTGGAGCCGGTCACGGCATTTCCCGACGCGACCGGCCGCCTGCGCCGCCTCGAACGTGCTGGCGTCATCCGGGTCGGTGATACCTCGCCGCCCCTCGAGATGCTGCGTACACCTGCGCCAATGCTCGTGCCGGGCGCAAGTGCGGTCGAGGCGCTCCTCCAGGAACGGCGATCCGGGCGGTGAGGTTCTGGGACAGCTCGGCAGTCGTCCCGCTTCTGGTGTCCGAATCGTCGAGCGCGGCGATGCTCCGCGAGTACGAGTCAGATCCAGAGGTCGTCGCCTGGTGGGCGACGGAGGTCGAGTGCGTGTCGGCGCTCGCTCGTCTGGAACGGGAAGGGAGTCTGGCTGGTTCATCGATGGGCGATGCGCTCCGGCGTCTCGGCGGACTGGCCAGGGCATGGCGCGAGGTGCAGCCGGTCACGACCGTCCGAACGACCGCGATCCGGCTGCTCCGTGTCCATCCGCTGCGCACTGCCGACGCGCTCCAGCTCGGTGCGGCGATCGTGGCAGCCGAGGACCATCCGGCGACCCTCCCTCTCGTCACGCTTGATGAGCGGCTCGCGTTGGCGGCCGAACGTGAGGGGTTCACGGTCGTTCGCCCCGATCTGGCGCAGGCAAGATCGTCGATCTGACTCCTCTCGCCCCGGCGACGCCGGGGCCGACTATCGGGACTCACGAAGGAGCGAACGATCGTGATCCAGCTTGTTTCGGTCAACGAGGCGACGCCGAGCGTTCTGGACCAGGTCGATGGTGAGCGTGTCTGGAGCGGGATCCGGAAGTCGCCGGTGGACACGGCCAGTTCGCTGTGGCTCTCGGAGATCAACCTGTCGGGCGACGGGCAGGCCGACCTCGCGGTCCATGGCGGCCTCGACAAGGCCGTCTATGCCTACCCGTCGGAGCACCTCGCGGGCTGGAGCGTCGAGCTCGGGGAGTCGCTCGGCGCCGCGCCCTTTGGCGAGAACCTCTCGACCGTGGGTGTGCTCGAACACGAGGCTCGCATCGGAGACGTCTGGGAGTGGGGAACGGCCGTGCTGCAGGTCACCCAGCCACGATGGCCGTGTTACAAACTCGTCCTGCATCGCGGTCGATCGGACATACAGAAGCGGATGCTGTCATCTGGCCGGACCGGCTGGTACCTGCGCGTGCTCCGGCCCGGAGAGGTTCCCGCGAGCGGGCCTATCGTGGTGCCCGCCCAGGACCCTCGGACCGTGACGGTGCGTGATGCCCATCTCGCGCTGCGCGACACGGCCCTGCGACAGCCCGATCTGGTCCGCTCGGTGATGGAGCATCCGGCACTTGCCGAGCAATGGCGGGCGCCGTTGGCCGAGCGTCTAGCACGCCACGTTCGTTGACCAGTTGCCGGGAGCGACTCCTCCAGATCACGAACAGCCGACCAGTGATCTCGCTGGCGGGTGCCCACTCGAGTGGGGCGCAGGTGAGGCTCCGCCAAGTGGCATCATCGCGCACAACGTGCTTCGAGGGCCCGCCGTCACCGGCGGGCCCTCGAAGGTTCAGTCGCGGCGGTCGGACCTCACTCGCTGGCGAACAGCAGGAAGATCGGCGGGAAGGTCAACGCGAAGCCGAGCCCGACGAGGATGAGGCTGGCCAGGAACGCCTTGCCGAAGTTGATCTCCTTGCCACGCCACATGAGGTGCAGCACGACCCACGAGATCACGAAGGCGAGGACGGCCAGCGTGACCTTGCCGGACAACGGGCCCACACCTTGGCCGATGCCGAAGCTGGTATCGAACTTGAGGAAGTTGTTGATGTCCGCGCTCACCTCATTGAGGGTCACGAAGAGACCGAGGACGAGGGACGCGATGCCCGATGCGACGAAGACGGCGGCGACGGGTCCGCTTGGTTTGGTATCGGTCTGGGAAGTCATGTCAGGCTCCTCGCTATGCGACCGGGGCTGCCTTCGTGATGAAGGCCCCGAACAGGCCCGCGACGCCGGCAGCGGTGAAGGCCAGGACGAAGAAGACGATGATCGCGCGGCGGATATCCCCGCGGCGGATCAGCTGCGTCCCGTAGTACAGGACCGCGAAGGCGACGGCCGTGGCCAGGAACGGCGCGATCCACGCGACGTGTTCCTTCCACTCCATCCCGAATTCGTGCCAGCCTGCGGTCTTCTCCTGGGCAAGGAGCAGATACCTGGGGAAATCGACGAGCGCCGCGGGATCCTTGAGATCGACGCCCTCTGGCGGCTTGGCCCGATACCACGGATAGGCGATGAAGGTGCCGGTCAGCACCGTCAGCCAGGCAACGATGGCCATGACCCAGGTCCCGAGCAGCAATCGGGGGGTTCTCTCCCGGACGCCCTCCTCGGTGACGAGCCGATCTCGCAGACTCCACAGTCCCGCCAGACCCCCCGCGAACGCGAGGAGGAACAGCGTCCCGAGGATCAGGCCATGCAGGACGGTGTAGAGCTCTCGCTCCGTCAGTTCCATCCGATCCCTTCCTTTCTCCCGCATAGATCGGCGGGAACGTCCTCAGGATGGGTCGAGGCCGTGCACGCTCCACGGGCCATCCGGCACCCGCACGGAGGTCATTGGTCACCTGTCGTCGGGTCCCGTTCACGGTGGGTCGTCCCGGGCGAACCGCGGTCCGCCTACTGTTCGCGGGAACGCTGGCGGGCTGACGCTCGGGATCCCGGGCGCCGCCATCTCAGCCCGCACGAGACGGCCGATCCTCTCTGCGTCCTCGACATCACGATCGACCGTCGTCTGGCTGGGGATGCCGACCGCCGCGTCGAGGAGAACCTGGTGAAGGCGCTCGCCCGTCTCGCGGAGCTGCAGGAGCGGGTGTTCGCGCTCGAGGTGGCCATCCAGGCAGACCCTGGCGGGCTGGCCCGAGGGCTGGCCACATCGGCCGACTAACGAAGACCCGGCGATCCGCGCGGGCGAGGACGCGTCACCGAGGATGGCGTCGAGCGCCGCCCGCACGGCGGCGATCGTGGCCCGCACGCTGGCCTCCGCCCGTCCCAGGGACGACAGGCCGAGGGTTGCCAGTTCGTCCTGGAGATCGCGGATGTCGTTCTCGCGGAAGGCGAGGTAGGCCGCCAGGTTCGCCGCGCTACCGGCGAACGGGGAGCCATCGAGCCGTGCCCGCCATCCCGCCAGCCGCGCGCGCTCCCCGGTTCGGACGTCGGCGTCCAGGGACGCGAGGCGCTCCTGGAGCGACCGGTAGCGCGCTGGGATCGCGCCAGACGTCATCCACGCAGGGTACGCCGACAGTGTTCTCGGACTGATAACGGCTCCAGGGACGCCATGAATGCCCCCCCGGGCTATCTCAGCCGATCGTCTGGACAGTCGAGCGGTTCCGTCAGGACGCCGGACCGGGCAGCACGAACGGCGCCGCTCGCGTGAACGTGCCGTCCGCCAACTGATCGACGATCGCGGCGGCGACATCCGCGCGCGTGACCCGGGCACCGGGACGAAGGCGCTCGGACAGGTGATAGCCGCGGGGTTCGCCGTCGGTCACGATGGCGGGGCGAAGGGCGGTCCACTCGAGGTCAGAGGCGGCGAAGATGGCGAACTCGCGCTGCTTCGCGCCGACCACGTGGCGCGCGGCGAGCCGGACGAATCGCGACACGACGCGATCCACGACCGGCTTGGCGTCCCCGGGCACGTCGACCGCGGCACCGGACAGCGCCACGAGCCGGGCCACGCCGACATCGGTCATGGCCGCAACGAGATGGCGCATCCCGAGTTCCAGGGCGAGCTCTGCGTCGAGGGTGTTGGACCGCGGACCAAGGGCGGCGATGACCGCCTCGCTGGCCTCGACCGCGCGGCGGATCGCGGCTGCATCGCCGATGTCACCCCTGATCACGGTGACTCGGTCGGCATCGGGGACGGTCGCCTGACCTCGGGTCAGGATCGTGGCCTCATGGCCCGCGGCGAGGACATCAGCCAGGACCAGCGACCCGATCCGTCCGGTGGCCCCCAGAAGCGTCACGCGCATGTCAAACCTCCTGCCTGGCGTCGACCCAGGCTGCACGGTGGTCGTGGGCGAAGGTCGAGAAGTCGGTCGGTGGACGCCCGGTGATGCGCTCGACGTCATCCGTCAGCCCGGCAGCAAGGCCGAACCGCGCGGCCGTGTAGAGGCCGAGCGTGACCGCGATCATCGTCGTCGGCATGCCGCGCCGGCGCATCCGTCGCCAATAGTGCCAGGGCGTCGGGTCGGCGTAGCAGATGGGCCGACCGAGCTCGGACGTGAGGATCGTCGCGCACTCGCCGTAGGTCAGCGCGACGGGGCCGGTCGGCGTGTAGGCACGACCCGCGTGCCCGTCATCCACAAGGGCCCGGGCCGCGACCGCAGCGACGTCCCGGACGTCGACGTGGGCGGTCCTGGAACCTCGGCCCGCGGGGATGTAGATCTCGTTGCGGTGCCGGATGTCCGGCGCGTGGGTGGTCGAGAGGTTCTGCATGAAGTAGGCGGCCCGGATGAAGGTCCACTCGAGCCGGCTGGCGCGCAGGTGATCCTCGATCTTGCGATGGGGGACGAGGCGGTTGCGCTCGGCGCCCTGGATCGAGAGGAACACGACGTGCCCGACGCCACGATCCCTGGCCGCGTCGAGCGCGGGTCCGATGACGTGCTTGACGTCCGCGATCTGCGGTGGGCGCAGGAGGAACATCCGGGCCACACCGTCGAAGGCGCCGAACGTGGTCGGATCGGCGAAGTCGAACCGGACGACCTCGACCCGCTCCCCGAAGGCCAGGCGCGCGGCCTCGACGTCCCGGACCGCGACGCGGACGCTCGCCCCGAGCTCCAGGAGTCGGCTCACAAGGGGCGTCCCCATGTTGCCTGTCGCCCCCGTCACCAGGATCGGCGGTCGGTTGCTATCGAGCTCGTCCTTGGGGGTCACGAGGGAGGCTCCACGGCGATGCCGCTGATGGTGGTGTCGAGAACGCGCTCGAGCCAGGCCTCATCGGCTGGCTCGCCGAGGAGCGCGCGGGCGAGGAGGGCGCCGAACAGCAGGTCCACGGTCGCCTGGTCGTCCGCGCCCGGCCGGAGCTCGCCCGCCGCGATGCCTCGGGCGAGGACGGCTCCGATCGCATCGATGCGCGGACCGAAGACGCGCTCGCGGCAGAGCCGCAGGAGTGCTCGATCCCGACTCGCCTCAGCAAGCAGGGATCCCAGCACCGTGAGGGTTCCGGGTACGGCAAGGGCCGTCGCGGCGCGCCGTTCGAGCTCGAGCAGCGCCGGTCGTGTCGACGCCGGAAGGTCGGGCTCCGGCCCCGAGGAGATGCCCGCCAAGGCTGCCGCGACCAGGTCGGCCTTGGAGGCGTAGCGGCGATAGACGGTCGGCCTGCCGACTCCGGCGGCGGCGGCCACGGCCTCGATCGACAGCGCCTGGTAGCCGTGCTCTGCGAGGAGCCGCAGGGTCGCGACGAGGATCGCGTCATCGGCCGCGGGATCGCGTGGACGCCCCGGCCGGCGGGATGCGGCCGGTCCGGGGGCGGGCACCGAACGATGGGCCGGGTCAAGGGGTGCGGCGTTCGGAGTCTCGGCCATCGGGGCGTTCCCAAAGATACGTTACAACTGTGTAGCGTAACGATATCACGCGGATGCCCGTTCGCGCTGCACGATCATCCGCCCACTCACCAGGGTCGACCGTGCGCGCGACCGTCGTCAAGGGATGCTGCGGATCGCCTCGATCAGGGCATCAGGATCGATATCGGTGAGGATGTCGGCCGGACCCATGACGGATATCAGAAGCGTGCCCGCCGGGGCGCCGATGACCCAGGCGAACGCCTCGATGGCTGTGTCGCCGACCGCTGGTAGCTCGTAGCGGAAACGGATCGCCTCGCCGAGCGGCGTCAGCACGCGATCCCTCGCTGACTCAGCGGCCCCGAACGCATCCTTGAAACCGGTGCCGATGAAGCCCGCGACGAGGTCCAGCAGGGGACCGCTGACCGAGGGTTGCGAGACGAGCACGGCGATGTTCGGCGCCGTCGGGCCATCAGGCCCACCGGCCGCTGACGGATCGACGGCCAGGAATTCGGGCGTCGCCCGATCCCCCATCGCGGCGGCCGCCGCAAGGAGCTGTCGGGCACCGGGGTAGGTCGCCGCCAACTCGTCCCGGACAGCCGGATCAGCGAGGCCCTCACCGTCCACGAGCCGCCATCCGTCGGGGACGGGGATGACGATCCCGGCCTCCGGGATCTCCACGTCCGTCGTGCCCGGCGGAGCGGCCGGGACCTCCGTCAGGCCCACGCTCGGCGTCGGGGTATCACTCGGCGTCGCGGCGACACTGGGAGTCGGTGGCGATGACGCGCTGCTGGTCGGCGCGGTCGCGCCCGGTGGAGCAGGCGTGGTTCCAGCCGAGGCGCCGCAGCCGAGGAGCAAGAGAGCCGCGACCGATGTCGTGGCCACTCGTCCGGCAGCCCGGCGCGCGAGCACGGCGCTCACTCGGCGGTCTCGATGGCGATGGTGGCGGTCATGTTCCAGCGGGTGCCGTCGGGAACCGCCCCGTCCGGTGTGACGACGACCTCATAGACGATGCCACCCTGGCGACTCTCCCCGAACGTCCCGATCCGGGCGACCGTTGCCGGGATCTCCACGCCCGGCACCCCGTCCAGCGTCACGCTGGCGGCGTCCCCGACCGCGATCCGGGCGATCGCACTCTCGTCGAGATCGGTCGTCACGAACTCCCAGGCGCTCGTGTCCGCGATGCGCACCACGACCTGTCCGGGATTCACGCGCTGTCCGACGGCCGCCGCCAGCGAGGCGACCGTCCCGGCGAACGGCGCCGAGAGCGTGAGTCCGGCCCTGCGGATCTCCAGCGACGTCACGGCAGCCTCGGCACGCCGGACATCGGCGGCCGCCGCCCTGGCTGCCTCCTGCGTGCCGACAAGGGCGGCCTTCGCGACGCGCACCTGGGCCCGTGCGGCATCGCGTGCCGCCACGGCCTCATCCTCCCCGATGTTCCGGTCTCGGGCTGTCTCAAGGGCCGCCTGGGCCTGGGCCTGGTTCGCCTCCGCGACCTTCACCCCTTCCAGCGCCTGGGTCACTGCCGCGTCGGCCTGGGCGGCCCGCGCCGTCGCGCCCTCGACGCCCGCCGTGGCACCGGCCAGTTCGGCATCGATGGCCTCGCCATCCATGGTCACCAGCATCGCCCCGGCGATGACGGTCTGACCGAGTTCCACGCGTACGGACTCGATCGTGGCTGGCGCGTCCACCGCGAGCTCCGCGGTCCTCGTCGGAACGGCGCGACCATCAGCGACGACCTGGTCGACCTTGACGACCGGCGGCAGGGTGGCCGCAGCGGACGAGGTGGGTGTCGACGACCCGAGGTTGATCCCCGAGACGGCCAGGACCCCCACCACTGTCAGGCCGATGGCGGCGAGTGCCGCCAGGATGAGGCGCCGGTCGATGCGACCGCTGGGGGTCTTCGTATCATTCATTCGTATGCCAGGACCTCTCGAACCGTGATCCGGGCCGCCCGCCACGCTGGCAGGATGCTCCCGATCGTGGATAGCCAGAAGACGACCATGAACCAGAGCAGGACACCCTGCCACGAAACCTGGAAGCTCAACGGCCGCTGGACGAAGGCCTCGCCGAGAGCGGTCGAGAGCAGCCAGCTGACGGGCAGGGACAACAGGGCACCGACGAGCCAGGCGATGAAGCCGATCAACAGGCCCTCGGCGAGGAAGATCAACAGGACGGCCTGGTCCGTGGCGCCGATCGCCCGGATGATGCCGATCTCGCGCGATCGCTCGACGACATTCATGGTCATCGTGCCGGCGAGTCCCAGCCCGCCGACCACGCCGAGCAGAACGGACATGACCGAGATGAACAGGACCAGCGTGTCGAACAGCGTGAACAGGGTGTCGGTGACGTCACTTGTCGTCGTCGTCGCCGCGATCCCGATGCCGGCGGCTTCCAGTCGCTCGCGCACGGCGGCCCCGATGCGCGCCTGACCCGCGGCCGAGTGGTCGCTCGTGCCGATCATCACGATCCCGACCCGCCCGACGTCGCCCAGACTGCGCTCCAGCGCATCCGACCCGACATACAGGAACGGCGCCATCGTCGGCGACTGGGCGATCCCGACCAGCGTCCACGTGGTCTCGCGACCCTGGATCCGCAGATCGACCGTATCTCCGACCCTCAGATCCGGCTCGTCCCCCAGCAGGTTCGCCGTCGCCACGAGCGCATTCCCCTCGCCTGGGACAAGCCATCGCCCCTCCATGATCACCGGCCGCACGGTCGTAGCGCCCGGCGGGAGCCCGAACATGACGCGCGATGCGCTCTCGGTCCCGTCCGGTCGAAGGCGCTGCGCACTCGCGAACCGCCATGGTTCGGCGACCAGCACGCCGGGCACGCGCAACGCCTCCGCCGTCACCGTCGCCGCCCGGGCCGGTTCGGCGAGTTCCACCTGGACGTCGTAGTTGAAGTAGCGAACCGTGTCCTCAAGGGTCGCGTACAGGGAATCGCGCACCGTGAACACGGACATGAAGACGGTGCCTCCCAGGGCCAGCGCCACGAGGGTGAGCACCAGGCGCGTCTTGCGCCGGAACGTATTCCGGATGGACAGGAGGGCGGGCCGCGACAGGCCGTGCAGTCGGGCGAGGAGCGCATCCATCCGCCCATGTCCGTAGTGGTCTGCCCCGCTGCTGTCGCGGATCGCCTCGCGTACGGTCATCCGGACGCCCCGCCAGACCGGTACGGCCGCGGCCACCAGCGGAACGAGCAGACCGATGGCGACCTGGACCGCGACGATCCGGAGCGGGATCAGCGCCTGGGTCACGTCGAAGTTGAGCAGGCCCGCGGCCAGGCTGGCCAGCCCGTGCGCAGCGAGCGCCGCCGCCGGGATGGCGATCGCCAGCGCGATGAGCCCGTAGGAAATGACGAGCGCGAGGTAGATCCCGGCGATCTGCCCATCGCGGCCGCCGACCGCCTTCATCAACCCGATCTGGCGCGTCTGCTGGGCGACGATCACCGAGACCGTATTCGCGACGAGGAAGCCCGACATGACCAGGCTCAGCAGGCCGATCCCGCCGAGGACGACGAAGACGGACTGGAGCAGGTCGTTGGCCGGGTGCTGGCCGGGTTCGGGCACCAGCGCGAAGGTCACCGAGACGCCTGCCCGCTCCACTCGCAGGCGCACATCGTCCGCGATGGCGCGGACCTCCGCCCGCGTCGCTGTCGGGTCGTCGACACGGATGCGCAGCTCGTCGAACGAGTCGTCCCAGCCGAGGTCCCTGAGCGTCTCGAACGTGACATACGCATTGAGCCGACCGAAGTAGAACGCCGGTGAGGCGCCTGGTTCGTGGGCAAGGCCGGACACGTCGAGGTCGTATTCGCGTCCGCCAGGCGTCCGGATCCGCACCGTGTCGCCCGGCGCGACGTCCATCAGGCGCAGCGACGACCGCTCGAAGGCGACCTCACTGCGCCGCGGCGGGAATCGGCCGGCCTGCGGTCCGACCAGGTCGATCCGCTGGTCGGCGAAATCAGGGAGAGCCGTCAGCAGCATCTCCCGGGCGGTGCCGTCCGCGCCGAGCAATCGGACGATGACGCTGCGCCGGCCCTCGGCCTGATCGACTCCCGGCATGGCTCGGACGACATCCACCAGCTCCCGGTCGAACCCGGTCGCGGTGTACATCGACGCAGCCGCTGGGCGCGTCGCGGCATACCCATCGTTGAGGTTCTGCCGGAGGAGCGCGTCGGTTCCGGCGATCGTTCCGACCGCGAACGCGCCGATCGCGATCGAGGCGACGACGAGAGCGGTCCGGGCCCGGTACTGGCCAAGGTCACCGCGGACCTTGCGCCAGCGGACGCTACCCGACATGCGGCCCGGCCTGGTCCGGACCGTCCGTGATCCGCCCGTCCGCCATGTGCACGACCCGATCGGTTCGAGCGGCGAGCTCGACGTCGTGGGTGACCATGATCACCGTCTTGCCGGACCGGGCCAACCGCTCGAAGAGTTCGAAGACCGCGTCTGCGGTGACGCTGTCGAGATTGCCGGTCGGCTCGTCCGCGACGAGGACGGGTGCGTCATTGGCCATGGCGCGGGCGATCGCCACGCGTTGCTGTTGGCCGCCGGACGTCGATAAGGGCAGCTTGTCGGCCTGGTCGACCATTTCGACCTGCTCGAGCAGGTACATCGCTCGCTCGTGGCGCTCCCGCGTGGAGCGGCTGCCCTCGAAGTCCATCGGCAGCAGGACATTCTCGATGACGGTCAGGGTGGGCAGCAGCTGGAAGAACTGGAAGATGACGCCGACGTTGCGGCCCCGCCAGCCGGCCATCGTCCGCTCGGAGAGCCGACTGACTTCTGTTCCCGCCACCCAGATCTCTCCGGCTGTCGGACGATCGATGCCCGTGATCATGTTGAGGAGGGTGGACTTGCCGCAGCCGGACTTGCCCACCACCGCGATGAACTCGCCGGCGCCGACCGTGAGCGACACGCCGTCGAGCGCCCGGAAAGCTCCGGCATCGGTCAGGTAGTCCTTCACCACGTCGCGCAGATCGACCGGGTGCGTCGCCGCCGGTCGGACGGTCGTCGCCACAGGCACGCGAGCGTCGGAGATGGAGGGTGGCACGCGGGCTCCAGGGATGGCGATCGACTCGACTCAGGACAGCCTCATTGTAGGTCGGTTCCCGGTCGACCCCCCGCTAGCGAGAAGGCGGGGCGGCAGCAAAGCGGCCCTCGGGGTCGCGCGCTTCAGCCCGGGTCCGAACGCAGCCGCGCGATCAGGCCCGGTAGGCCGTAGCGGTCGATGGCGCGACCCAGGCTCGCACCCATCCCGAATTCGTCGGCGATCTCCTCGTTGGTCGGGTCGACATGCTTCGTGCGCATCGAGAGGTACTGGCCCAACTCCGGACGCATCGCGAACAGATAGACCAGGTCGGCAAACACCATGTAGGCGACGAAGGTCGGTTCCCCGGTCGTGACCCAGAACCACGGGATCATGAGGACCAGCCCCGCCCAGCGCAGGACGAGGATGTTGCCGAGGGCGAACCCGAGCACCATCCCGAGCACGAGCGTGACGACGACCCCGACCGGGTCGATGACGAGCAGCGCTCCGTAGATGGCGGTCTCGCCCCGGCCCCCGAGGAACCGGTAGTAGGCCGGCCAGTCGTGGCCGATGAGGCCGGCCGCAGCCACGAGCAGGAAGTACGGCTCGCCGGGGAAGGCCAGCTTGAACAGGAGCGTCGGGATGGCGACCTTGAGCATGTCCAGGGTGGCGGTCAGGATCCCGTAGCGACGCCCGACCTTCATCCGCACCGCGGTCGCGCTGACGGAATCACTGGTGAAGGTGACTCCCTCTCCGACTACGGTCTCGATCTTCGTGATGTCGGCGGTCGGGTCCACCAGGCCGGCGACGATCCGGGCGAAGGAGATGGAGCCGAGCAGATACCCCACAGCGACCGCCAGGAGCGCGATGACTGGATCCACGCTCAGTCTCCCGTGATCGATGGGGCGGCTGTCGGCCCATCCGGCGCTGTGATCGCGGACTCCACCGTGATGACCCCGCTGAACCCGTTCACGTGGACGATCGTCCCGTCCTCCAGGTCGAGCGCACCCGGCACCGAGACCACGCAGGGGATCCCGTGCTCGCGAGCCACGATCGAGCTGTGGGACAGCATGCCGCCCGCCTCGGCGACGACCGCGCCGGCCCGGACGAACAGCGGGGTCCAGGCGACATCCGAATACGGGACGACGAGGACATCGCCGCGCACCAGGCGATCGAACTCGGCGCTCGAGCGGACCCGGCGCACGGGGCCGCGGTACGTGCCCCGGGAACTGGGGACGCCGCGCAGGATCGCGGCATCCGTGGTCGTCCTGCGGCGCGCTACGAAATCATCGCCAAGGATGACCTCGGGCAGGTCAAGGTCCGTGGCCGCCTCGATCTCGTCGCGTCGCGTGGCCACGACGCTGGCCGCATCGATACCGTCGCCCCGGACCGCCGCGCGAAGCTCCTCGAGGGTCAGATGGAACACGTCATCGCGCGCCCTGAGCAAGCCTCGGGCCACGAGGCGGTCGCCGAGCTCCAGGAACGTGGACCGGAACAACTCGTACCCGAACGTGTAGTGGAAGCTCACCGCCTCGCGCTGTCGCCGGAACGTGGCGGCGCGGCGGAAGAGCCGGTGCAGGAACGGGCGGGTCAGTGGTCCGGCGCGGGGCCCGACATCCTCCCAACCCAGCGCCGCGCCACCCGGCGCCGGATCGGAATCGAGGATCATCCGGACCACGAGGTCAGGCTGCTCGCGCCAGCGCGGCGCCGAGAAGTCGTTGCCGCTCTCGCTCAGGTGGCCGAACCGCGCCAGGAACGCGTCGACGCCGAGGCGCAGGTCGGCCAGCTCCTGGTCGGCGGCGAGTGCCGCGTATCCGTCGGTCGTGACAGCCGCTCGTTGCGCCGGGGTGAGCATCTCGGCTTGAGCGGCCAGATCGGCGATGTGCACGCGTGGATCGAACTCGTGGATCCCGGGCAGGCCGCGCGCCGGATCGACCCGTGCGCCGTCCACGCCGAGCCTGTCACTGGATCGCCGAACGAGCGACCCATAGGCGTTCATCAGCAGGGGCGCGACGATGTTCGCGTACGCGGTCCGGGTCGTGAGGGCCATCAGCACGTCCACCCGCTCGAGCAGCTGATCCTCGCCGAGCGCGGCGAGGTCCACCGCGGCGAGCGCGCGATAGCGCGCCTCGAACCACGGCAGCTGTCGCTCGAGGCGGCGGTCGTAGTGGTTGAATCGCCAGGCCAGCTGCGCCATGCGCGGCGTGTGGCGCATCGTCGCGC
>Ga0163153_10000713_pt1 | contig 56229 bp, 56 predicted proteins | sample OliLakLV19MP6IB1_FD_148629 | JGI IMG/M metagenome (GOLD analysis project Ga0163153, IMG submission 148629) | Freshwater microbial mat bacterial communities from Lake Vanda, McMurdo Dry Valleys, Antarctica - Oligotrophic Lake LV.19.MP6.IB-1 | ecosystem: Environmental > Aquatic > Freshwater >... | reverse complement strand
TCGATTTCGATGGTCCGTAACTGCCCGATGATCTCTTCCGCTGTATACCGTTTTCGTGCCATGCCCCCTCCTTTCGCCGGTCGAAAGCTTAACTCCAGATCCGGCTTGGTTTATAGGGGGCAGGTCAGTAGTATGCACACCCCGCCGGGAACTATCAGTAAATTCACCTAAACCATGATTTGACTACAGCACTAGGAGTGCTACCATTAAACAGTAACCAGAAACCCTCGAAGTGGGCCAGCAGCCGCTTGCGGAAATTCCTAGGGGGCCGTGACGCAGCACTGCACGTGTAAGCGAGGGGAGGGGGGGGATTGGCACAAGGTCGAGCCCAACACCGCTGGTTCGGCCGAAAGGAGCCCTATGTGGATGTTAATCATTGTGCTACTCAATATCGTACCGGGATTCGATAAAGCTACAGTGCTGAATACGTTTGCAACGCCTGAGGAGTGCCAGATTGAACGAAATCGCATAGGCTTTGAGATGGCAGCCGCGTATCCCTATGACCGTGATTTTGTGATTGCGTGTCAATTGAATCCAAAGCACAGCTCGTAAGAGTGTCTGCAGGGAGGAAGAGTCCGTATCGTCGAAGCGAAGGATCTTTCTACCTGCTTCCTCATGACACCCGAGCCAGAGACACACGCTCGAGCGTAATGGAGATAGGGACATCGCAGGGAAGCACCGTATAGAAGGGATGCGAGATAGCAGAAGGGTCTATGCGCGGCTGCCCTTGAGGTTCATGCCGAGCGTGGGTCGGTAGCGCTTGGTCAGTGTGGCGTCCATGTGGCAAACCCCATGCGCAATCCTTAGCACACCGCCGTCAGCTCAAACAATGGTTCCTGACACCTTTTCCTTTTCGCAGTCTATTTGATTGGAGACTGCTTAAAGGTTTGAGACAGAGGATCGTATGTCCACTCCTCCTGATACACGAAGGGTTGACTTCCAGCTTCTTTGGCGTAACTGAGCTGAACAACGACGGTCAACGTCTTCTTTCCAGGTCCAATATCAGACAGTGGGAATGTCGCCTGCGGGTTACTGACATTACGCCATTGACCCGGACCTAAGACCATCTCAGTCTGACCATTGAGGGGATTCATACCGTCAATAATGTTCCGCAAAACCACGTGGATGAAGCGAGCTCCCCCTTGTCCAGTGTTGGCAATTTTTACTTTGGCTATTTGCCTGTCTCCAATGTGTTCGAGATACACCTCTTCGATGCTGACATCGGGCTTACTTGACGCACTCACCTTAAAGACGCATGTGGGGCTCTGTTGAATCGCGGGAACGACATCTTCTCGCAAATATGCTTCCAGAACCGCTCTGTCTTGTGGATTCATATGTTTACCGTTCGCGTCCGCAGTACGGACAGCCGCGCCTGTTCCTAAACGTGTCAGTTCAGTCGTCGATGTAATTTCATTCTGGACAACATGTCGTGTCATGGTGTCTAACGCCGTTTGGATGGCATCATTCCCGAACATGAGTGACAGATCTGCACTCGGCTTCACTGGCATCGTCGCGTGTAGGGAAGTGCATGGTGAGTGACTCGCCTGCTGCGGTTGACTACAGGCTTGTATGGTTGCCAGAAAGAATAAGGAGGAGACAACACACAACATTCGCCCCGGCTTCATGTGATACGCCTCCATTCAAGAATGAGGAAGTGTGATGACATTAGTCAATGCAGTTACGAAGGTCACCGACTGCGATAGGCTATCGGTGGTTTCCTAGACCACCGATAGGTCTACCACAGCACCTCGAAGCCTTCCTCCCTGTACCTCTCCTGCACGCGTCCAACGTGTCCACTGATTTCTGATAGGAGCAGGGCTCAGAGTCGCCAAGTTTATCCATATGGATAGGCGTGTCCCCCCCGTTGCGCGCATCACTCAGATGAACCGCACCTGAAAAAGCGATCAATGGAGAGAGGGATTGTGTGAGAGGAAGTGACATCTGGAATCGGGAGAAAAGCCGGGATCGAGCCGGAAGTAGAACAACTCGAATCGGTAGGCTCACACGGTACAAGACGCATCACCAACGCCCCTCACCTCATCCTGAGTATCGACAACACCTTGAGAGGGTTTTATGGACAGACGCGTCCGTCGGCCGTGCCGTTCAGCGAGTCTCGATCGATTCATCCGAGACCTACGCCAACCTGTCTATTCGTAAGCGGGGCCGTCCATCTGCCAAAGACGTTTAGCCATTGCGAGATGAGCCATGGTGTGTCTTGACCAGCGTGGAGATGACCTGTGTGATGCGCTCGGCCACCTTCGGCTGGAGCTTGTCGAAAGTCACCCCGAACTTAGTCCGCTTGACCCATTTCACGGTAGCACGATCGATCAGCAAGAGCGCCGCCGGGGCTCCCGGCACAAAAATTTCCAGGGCGAGCACCATCCCAATGGAGACCGGTTTATTTCCGATAATGTAGCTCCCGCTCAGTGAAAGATCTTTGATGATTCCTTCGCCGGTAGTCCCGTCCCCACGATACCGTACCGGCGCGAAAGTCTTAAGCCGTTGACCGTCCCGCAAAACAAACTCAGCCATGCTCTCTCCCTGTCTCTATCAAACACGCGTGCGTATTGACTGCCGCAATTGTACTCCCCCACTGAAGGTTTGGACAGATAATTGCCTCACTACGCGTGACATTGCTCCAGGGACGATCTAGCTTAGCTAGCTCCCTCACCCCTCCCACCGATAATACACCCATTCCCCCTTCTCAGCCCTTGAACCTAGTATGAAACCTTCTTAGAATTAACTTCCTGCGAAGCTCCCATGCTCTTCTTGATTCGCCTCTGCCGACGCTTGCCTGTGCAATGTGTCGAAATCGCGGATGGGACCAGCAAAGTATTGCGCTATATCTGCATCGAGATGAAGGTGCCCATCGAGAAATGAAGAGGCTTTGTGGCGGGCGTGCAGGAGCTTCAGGCAATACTAACCATGAAGCGATAGCAGGGGCCTTATCCATCAGAATGATTACGCGTCGATTCCTGCATTTTCAATTGGACTTCCATATGCCCTGGTACCTAAAATAAAAAAGATTGGGTTGTGCTGTCACTGTAGGAAAGGAGTGAAGCCTATGACACGATTCAGGAAATCAATAGCCGTGCTGCTGACAGGAATTCTGGTTATAGCAGTAGCCGTCGCACTGCCTCTTCAACCGGTATTTGGCGAAGGTGGTGCGAGGCGGGACGTAGTGCTTCATGAACTTGAGCGCAAAGCCACGAGCAGAGATATGCTCTATCTGGTTGAGTTCGAGGCGACCCAAACCGGAGCTCCGACGAACCGCGAGCAGACGATCGAGCTGCTCGACACACTCGTCATCCCAACCCTCGAGAGTCTGGAGAAGGATGGCAAGGTCCGTGCGGGAGGCATCGTCGTCGATACCCTCACCGGGGCCTTCGTGGTTGGAGCCAAGTCGAAAGATGAGGTGACTGAACTCGTTCGCGCGCTTCCCGCTTGGAACATCATGCAGTGGAAGATAACGCCGCTCGAAACCTTCGCTCACAGGGCCGACCTCGAGAAGAAAGTGGTGCAGGGGCTTCGTACGCAGAAGTAATTCGGTGCGCCAATCCAGATTGCGTCAGATCTGCGAGCCTCACACGTGGTCGCAGCGGATGGCGTTTGCGCGCAGCTGAGAAAAAGAGAGAGCTTAGGGTCCGGCTGAGTATTGGCCTAGTGATTTCTCACCGATTCTGGCTCGGGAACGTCGGCCATTGAAATCTCAACGGTGCATGCGAGGCCAGGCGGCTGGTTCTCTTTCTGGGCCCCCGTCTGCCGGCAACGGCCCCCCCTCCACCCGTCTTTACTGCAAGCCGCAAAGACCTGAAACAAAGCGGGTCTATAATAAGCGGACGGGTATCTTCCCCCCTTCGGAGTTACTTCTTTGTGGTCTGCCCCTCTTCCATGGCCTCTTCTATGCTTCTCTCTAGAGGAACCGTCCACCGAACCAGGAAGCCACGGAGAGCCAGTCAAGGAGATACGCCCATGGCAACCATACTCGTCATTGATGATCAGGAACCAATACGCACTCTACTCCGTGACGCTCTGGAAGGAGACGGCCACGAAGTCCTTGAGGCGTCGAATGGCCGACTTGGTCTTGAGCTGTATCGCGAGCAATTAGCGGACTTACTCATCACCGATATTGTCATGCCTGAGATGAGCGGCCTTGAAATGATGTTGGAGCTGACCAGGAGCTTTCCCAACGTCAAAGTCATCGCCATGTCTGGCGGCCTAGAGAGGGAGGGTGGGCTCAACGCGGCCAAGCTGCTGGGTGCTCGCCAGACATTTCAAAAGCCGTTAGACATAGGAGAATTGCTCGATGCCGTGCGAGACGATTTGGCGCATTAGTCGCGACGGATGATCTCTCCTCAACCCACACATCCAGGTGGTCCGCCATAGCCAACGTCGACGAGCCATTCGAGCGTGACTCCACAATCTTGAATCCGATCAACCACTCCCGTTCCGACATCAGCTGAATCCCCTCAACGAATTTCATCCCACCACACCCGTCCAGCAATTGAACCGCTCTCCGCATCCCTTGCACTAGCAGACGCGTCCCAACCCCTCTGGTCTAGATTATCTCTGCGCTTCCTCTGACCAGCTGATTTGACGCCAACTGAGTGCCCCTCAATTCTACAGGGTTTGCAGGCAAGGCTTCTCCCTCGCCTTGAGTGGCTCAGCCGACTCGGACCTCTTTTTTCCTTTTCCGTCAGGAGGTCAGGAGAAGGGGACTGATTGGTATCGCGCGTTGGGAGTGGGACTCTGGTTGGAGCGGCGCATGCGCATGATCATTGCGCCTATGTCCATATTGATTACCTTCGCTCCTCGACAGAACAGGCCTACCACGCGCCGCGAAATAGTTCAGGCCTCTCTGCGTCCTGAAAGATGTCAATGCGCATGCCTGACTCCAACTTTTCTTCCTTCTATTCAACCAGAACGAGCGCCGTGGGTCAGCAGAGGAATGTTGGTCATCCTACAAACCGATTCCCTAAAAGAAATTTTCGTGGCGGATCTGTTCAACGCTCATGCCTTTCCGGATTAACAACCTCTTGGCGTCCTCAATCATGGGACGTCCTCCACACAGGTAGGCGTCAGTGTATGCTGCCTCTTCGAGTGACACCTGTTCACGAATCAAGTCTGTGATGCGACCTCGCAAACCGGGCCACCCGACCGGATCAGGCTGTGAGAGGATGATGGTCGGTTCGAACCAGGGGTGTATCTCTCTCATATCGCTCAGCATTTTGGTATAAAAAAGATCGGAGACATTACGCAATCCGAAGAACAATCGGATACGGCGCCTACCCGTTTGCCCAAGGAGGGACAACAGCATCGACTTGATGGGCGCAATACCGGTTCCCGTCGCGATCATCAGCAGGTCTCGCTGTGATCCGTCGTGCAATCGAAAGTCACCGTATGGGCCTTCGACCTGCATACAGTCCCCGGGGCGGAGCCGATGAATGAAATTCGAACAGAAGCCACCGGAAACCGCACGGACACAAATCTCGAAATGTGTCTTGTCGGAAGGAGACGATGAAATCGAGTAGGACCGCCGGATGATGTGATTGATTCCCGGGACATGAAAGATCATATATTGGCCCGGAGAAAATGTGATTTCCCCCGACTCAACCGCAAATCTCTGTTCACAGACAGTCAAGGTATGCGGGCGATACGTTTCGACGCGTACCTTGTACAAACCGAGTGCGACGGTCGCCTGTGGAGTTTTGGCGCTGGCCCCCAGGGTGAGCGTGCCGTGAACATCCGCCAGGCACAAAAGTCGATATCGCGTAGGGTCCAGACCATTGCTTTCCAGCGTACGAATCTCTCGGGCTCTCTGGGGCCCTAAGCTCTCTTCGCCTTGTACCACCTGAGTCGCACAGGTCCCACACGCGCCGGCTTTACACGCGAACGGGACAGAGGCTCCAGTGGCCTCGCACACGTCATACAGCCATTGTCCCTCTTCCGCATTGTAGGTCATCCCGTCCTGCTGAAAGGTAACACGGTGCATCGTGCTCATCGGGTTATAGGGGCCAAGCCGGATAAATCCTTTACGTGGCTCGCCATGCTCTTCGCGTCGTGAATTTCATTCCGGTACCAGATTTTTCGAATACCAAGAGGGGAACGAAAAGGGGGCATGAGGCGCGATCCGGCGGTTGAGCCAGGCACCTCTTGTCTATAGCAACGGTCGCTTACCCACTGAGGTCAGCTCCGACAGATCCTCATACGTCTTTTTGCCATCTTAACACGAGATTATTTCCGGTCCAGCGGTCTTCTGCCGCCGTGGGAGAGGGGGCATCGTGGCACATGATGATTTAAACCTGGCTGCCAAATTTGAATGATCGCTGGTCGATTCTTTTGGCGGATCGTTGAAGACCTTGGGAGAGTCTAGACTGAAATTATTGTTGCAGGTTGTGGCTTTGCGCCCACTGACGCTGAAACTGCTCGCTCTACACGAAACACTTCTCTCGCATAGCCGTCTCAAAAGACTGTCTTGCCCCCGCAACCAACCGTTTCCTTCTAACTGATCCGTTTCCGGGAGTCCCGGGCTTCTTCAAGCCCTCGCTCGTTTCGTGCCTGCGAGACCTTGCCGCAAAATACGGTAAGCGTTTGACGAAAGCCCCTGTGGTGATATAGTCGGCGAGAGATTGGCACAGGGCAAGGAAACGCTATGCACTTTGTTCGTATAGGCAAGAAAGCCTTAAACCTTGATAATGTGAGCTACTGCGAAGCACAGATTTGGCAAGATGAGATGTCTCTAAAGGTTCATCTCGTCGGATCAGCTAACAATACCCCGCTGGTACTTGCCGAAGAGGATGCCAAGGAACTGTGGAAGTACTTGGAATACGTCGCTGAAAAACCCGTCTAACCCCTCCTCCGCAACTCTCTGATTGTACGTTTCGCCTTGCTTGTTGATCCCTATAGATGCCGAGGTCCCAGGTTTTTTGGATGGATCTCTAATCTGAACAATACTTCTCCGTAAACCACGCGAGATCACTGGCGATTGATTAGTACGGTCGGCCTGTGTGCCTAGACGGGGCGGCAATCACACTTGGCATGACCCAACCCTCCTTCTTGTAGCTGCGATAGTATACGAGCACTTTTTTTACATAATCCTGCGTCTCCTTATAGGGTGGGATCTGTCCATATCGCTCTACCTTGCGCTCCCCCGCGTTATAGGCAGCCAAGGCTAACCGGATGTTACCGTGGAACCGGTCCAGGAGATAACGCAGGTGCTTAGCCCCACCGGTGATGTTGTCGTTCGCATCGTAGAGGTTACGCACACCATGCCGGATGGCGGTTTCCGGAATCAGTTGCATGAGCCCTACCGCTCCCGCCCTTGAAACTGCAGTGGGATTAAAGGAAGACTCGGCCTTCATCACCGCAAGGAGCAAGGCCGGTTGAACGTGGTGCTGCTGAGCCGCACGGCTGACCGCTTGCTCAAGCTCTAGATCCGCCACACCAATGTGATACCGGGCCTTACGGCGAACTATTGTGACAGGCTCATCTGTCGGTACATTCGTAAGATTTACCAGCCCCGTGGGACCAACGTATCCGTAGACCAACGCATCGGCGAGAACAGAGGGCGCCGAAGTCGCCATCAGTAGCACGGCTGCGCTGGCAAGAAATCTGATGGAGCCCATAGGTCTGAGTGTCCGGCATCCTGAATCATCACTATATGGTCCGTTGCGAAGCTCGCCCCTGTTCATCTTTGCCCCCCCTTGCGATCCTGTGTAACACTGCGGAGCATCTTTCCTGTTGCTCGGGAATTGACCCTGTTACGAGACGCTGTAAGCGCAGGTTCTATGCCGTCTGGCAGGGAGGATAAAATACTTTATTTTTCATTTATATCAATCATTTATCTATACTTAATACCCCCGACTTTCGTAGGGAGATGCGGATGGAGACTTTCCTTTTCTTGGCTCTCCTTGCCGCGCTTTGCGGTTTGATGGGGAAGCTCTGCAGGCACACCCAACTCTCTAGTGCCAGATCCCACAAACGAGGGGGGCCACTCGCGTGCTGAAAGAAGACGTGGTACTCTCTGCTCTCCTCATCGACTTGACCGAGAAGGAGTCGACGCCATGGCGAAACTTCGGTACTGTGAACGAGTCCACACGCACTTCCCCGTTGTGTTTGCTGGTGAGGCCTATGTGGGGGAGGGAACCGTGCTCAACGTGTCTGTTCCTGGCTGCGCCGTCCAGAGCCGCAAACGAGTACAGCCCGGCTCCTATCTTGAGATGAGAATGCTCGTTCCTGATGCTACGTCTCCGCTCCGAGTCGGATTAGCCAAAGTACGCTGGTGCGAGGGACGACGGTTCGGTGTCGAATTTATCCAAATGCCGGGGGAAGACCAAGTCCGCTTAGGTCGGCTCGTCAGGATACAGGCCCCACACATGCTACCACTTCAATCCAGCGCGTGGCAGGGAATACAGTCCTGATCATCACACGAGTTTGTAGGGATAACGGCGCATGAAGAGAAGTCTTCTGCTCATCATGATACTGTTCCTGGCAGGCTGCGCTGACTCCTATACTGTATTCCATAACCAGACGGGCCAACCGATCATACTGGGTCGCCGTGCCTATTCTTACGAAGGCTGCCTCTCCACGATGCGCGAGGAGGCGGCACGACTTGCGGTAACGTTTCGCACGATTCAGGTAAGAGGTTCTTGGGAAGGTCGATCCCTCCTCTGGCCCTTCGAGCCTGGATATGCCTGCGAAGGGACCATTGGCCCCGAACGCCACCCACGCGGAATCTATCCGAACGTTCCACCTCTGTCACCTCAAGGATAGTCATGCCCACTTCCTACTCTTCTTGACTTCGGCTGTAGGCCGAAGAATCGGGGAGAGATTTCTCGATATCAATCCCCAAGAGCACTATTGACAATACCACTGCTGGCACAGTAATACTCGCCCAACACTACCTGATGTAGCCTATGGGGTGCCCGTTCTTGGACCTGCTCTCCGTTTTTCACCAAAGATCAGCCATAGAAAGGAGGTGGCTCGCTTGGCGCTCGCCGCGATATTTACTCTTCAGGAGCTGGTATCAGAACACTTCATCGGCAATTCGGCGGACGTGTTTCGTTTATCTGCCACACACTATTTGAAATAATTTTCTTCACAAGGAGTTGTAATGGAAGACCTGGTCATCGAAGAAGAAGGCGCCTCATCCGCATTAAAAATTACGCTTGGTGATTTTCTCGTCTTCATCAATTGGATGAATCAAACTGAAAAATCTCTCGAGCGCGCTGAAGCCTTGCCGACTCTCCCTGACTTGGATTCCGGCAAGGTCAAAGGCTGGATCCAACTCGTACAACGGCTTGAGGAACGCTTCCGCCGGAGTGAAGACAAGAAACTGGCGCTCGAAGCAAACGTGATCGCACAGGAAGCACAGTTAGGACAACTCTTGTCGCACTTGCATGCGAATATCGCCTCACTCTACGACAACCTCGGGCAATCGCAAAAAGCCGAAGAAGTTCGTCGCCGAGCTGAAGCGCTCCATGTAGGTTAAAACCAAATGTCTTCACCCCAGATCGTCCGCCGTGGTTCCTCATGACCGCCCTACGTAGTCTTATTGGTTTGCATCTGCTACAAGGGGCGGTCATGGTCTTCACTGGGGAGAGTGGCATCAAGCGGCCTGTGCGGTCATGCTTGTCCATGGGGTCGAACACCGTTCGAGTTTCACGTCCTTCCCGTACCGTATTTTCGCATTTTCTTTGTCCTCCCGCGTGTCTTGGCTATAATCACTCTCTCGATTATTGATGGCGTCGTCACAGTAACTGGTCCAGAGCTGAACAGTAGTAACCGGACTCAGGGGTTCACGCGATAGCGAGGGTGTCGGATGATCAAAGTGCTCCTCGTCGAAGACAATGACGTCGACGCTCAGCTCACACAGGATCTTCTATCTGAATGGAGCATCGAGGAGTTCCAGATTACCCGTGCGAAAACGTCGGCAGAAGGGCTCACACTACTCGGCCGTGACCGATTCGATGCCGTGCTCTTGGACCTGTCTCTCCCTGATGCGTTCGGTCTCCCGACGGTCAGACAGGTCCATACCGCCAGTCCGACGACCCCTGTTGTCGTCCTGAGCGGCGTGAGCGACCAAAGCCTGGCTCTTCAAGCTGTCCAACAAGGGGCACAGGATTATCTCGTCAAAGGCCAGGGTCACCCCGAGTTGTTAGCTCGTGCCGTCCGCTATGCCATTGAGCGGAAACGCTCTGAAGAACGCCTGACCTACCTCGCACAGTACGATCACTTGACCGGGCTGGTAAATCGTAGCCTCTTTCGTGATCGGCTGGTTCAAGCCATGGCTCGAAGCAAGCGCATGCATCAACCGATTGGGCTCATGCTCCTCGATCTTGATCGTTTCAAGGCGGTGAATGATACCTTCGGACACGACATGGGCGACGAACTACTCAGGGCCGTATCTGAACGACTCAAGAGCTGTGTACGGGAAGTCGATACCGTAGCCCGGATGGGCGGGGACGAGTTCACCATTATTCTAGAAGGGGTCGCTTCCGAACAGAATATCCTTGTAGTAGCGAAGCGCATCACGGAATCCATTGCCACGGCGTTCGAGTTAAAGGGGCACCACATCTCAATCGGCGTCAGCATCGGAATTACGATTTACCCTCACGACGACCATCCCGTCGACGAATTACTGAAGCATGCCGACACGGCGATGTATCGAGCGAAACAGCAAGGCGGCAGTGCGTTTCACCTTCACGAAGCCTCTGGAACTCACTCGGCCAATCTCCTTCCGTAACGAATCCGCACTATCGACGTAGACGGAATCAAGGCCGGAGACGCCATCGAACTCCTCCCCGACCTTGCCTTCTATATTCTATGCACTTAATCCCAGATTGCAGTGTCCACGACATCCTGGCTCATCACCGGCCGATGTCACCTAACGGCTGGTCCGTCACGATCAAGGTCCCGCGCGGATTGGGGGCAAGAATGTTTGAGGTGTCGAGCGCCTCCCGACCAGGAGTAGTGTGGCAGTCGGGAGTCATCACCATCCCCCAGTGCTGATTCTCGATGCACGTATTGTCGACGAGGAGCGCTTCCGCGTGATGAAAGAGGAGAATCCCGCTCAGCATATTCTCACGACACCGGTTCCTGACGAGTTCCGGATGGCTCCCAGGATCACGCACCGCAATACCGAAATGGTGGTTGCCCCTGCAGACATTGTCGGCGATCCTCGGCTGTGCCCCGGCAAACACAAAAATCCCAGATTCGCGGTTGCCGCAGACTTCGTTCTCGATAAATGTCGGGCGTGACTGAGAACCATAGATCACCACACCGGACAGAATACCCTCCATGGCACGGCATTGTGTCACAGCACAAGAGGAATCGAGCAGGTTCATCGCGGAATTCTGGTCGCTTCCGACGTATCGAAATGTGATGCCGGAGATGCGACCGCTTGGGACCTGCTGGAGATAGAGCGGTCCCCCACGACGGGAAAAAATCTGCACCGCGTCTCGACCCGCCCCCACCAAATGAATCGGTCGCCCGGTGATAAAGACTTTGTCCTCATAGATCCCAGGACGAACAAAAACCTGGTCATGCTCTCCTGCATCGAGTAGTGCCGCACTGGGTCGCGGATACGAGTCGCCGTCATTCGCATCGACGATCAAAGTCTTTCCGCCGAGTGGATTCGGCGGAGGATCAGTCATCATGTCTAACTCCCTTCACCACGCCTTTCTTGTTCATTTGGTCCGTCTTGTCAGTCTCGTCTGTTTGGTTGAACAAGACCAACGAAATAAACGAAACAAACCAGCTAGGCCAGAGAAACCAGATGAACCAGACAGACCGAGCGGCATTATTTCGTCCACGAACAAGCAAGTCAAGTTCTCAGCAAAGCGTTGGCCAAAGCCACTTTGCTGAGTAGTTGGTTCCCTTCTGTCAAGCGAAGATCCACGCACAAATCGTACAAATCTGTCGCTCAGGCAAGGGTAGGCATTCGGCAATTCCTGGCATCGAATGGCGCCAAGCTCCTGGATTGTCGTCGGTTTTAGCCACACCGGATAGCTGCATAGTGGCACGGCGATTGCGACATCACGGGAGCATGGATACCAAGCCTTTGCCGAGCAGTAAGGAGGCATTACGATGAAGACGCTGATGATCATAATACCGGGAATGATCGCGGTGCTACTTTCCATTAATCTCGCCGTCGCCGCCCCCTCCAACATGCAGGACTCGTCTCGACACCTCTATGATCGAGTGATGGAGGAGTTTAAGCACAGGGATTACGAGGCCGCGCTGGCCGGGTTTCGATTCTTTCTCGAACTTCACGGGCAGTCCTCACTAGCAGCCAACGCACAATACTGGGTGGGTGAATGTCAGTATCGATTAGGACGCCACAAGGAAGCCTTGAAATCCTTCTACCACGTAGTGTCTTACTACCCCCTCAGTCCGAAGTATGCTGCCTCTACCCTAAAGATCGGGCAAACCTACACCAGGCTGAAGGATCACGAAAAAGCTCGGTTGATGTATGAGCGAGTGATCGATGAATATCCTGAAAGTGCTGAAGCAGAGTTGGCACGGAAAGCCCTTGACGCGGCACCGATGCGGGATGAGGAATCGACCCCTCAGCTGACCGGCAACAGCTCTGCCGATTAGTGTCACCTCAAGCCAGGCAAAAGACGTGTCGGCAATATACGCAATGGCAGTCACTCGTCATCGCCAACGCCAAACAGCTGAGCCAGTTGAGGCACCGTATAGGACGTCTGGGGCTTCAAGGTGGTCAGCGTGATGCCAGCAGCTTCTAGGACAGACTGAATATCCCGCTTCCAAGCGACTTCGTGTGGCTGAGGGGGGAAACCTTCTTCAAGCAACACAACCTGTTCCGCAGCCTTCGTTCCGGGGTGGACCAACACAAAGTCGAGTTGCTTCAGCGCGATCTGTCTTAACACCTGCGACCGAGCCTTTCCTTCCCCCTCGACACTGACAATAGACCAGAGCGGAACTCTCGCAAAGACAAGATAATGGTCTTCCACGGCCAAACGTATGAGATTGTAGAGCAAGAGATCTGTGTCAGTTAGCAGAGGCTGGGGACGTAGCGTAACACCAGAAGGAAGGACAAAAGTCTCTTTCCTGACTGGACCACTGGTTGACGAGATCCTCAGCCACCAGATCAGGAAAGCCAGTAACGCGATGGCAAGAACGATGAATACAGTCTCCATGGCGGCAACTATCGCACAGGAAGGGATTCACGCCAGCGAGGCCCGTTCGGCACAATCGTGCCAAGAAGTACCGGATGGTTCGCGCCCGTCACAGACGGAATATTGCCCCACTGCCCAGTCACGGTTTGATAGGCCAACAGGGCGAAGGCCACCGCCTCAAACATTTTACTGTCCCACCCCAGAGTCTCAAATGTGCTGACCATCACCGGGGCGAAGACCGTTGCGAGATGACTCATGATCGCACGGTTACGGACGCCACCGCCGCCCACCACCACTTCATCGATCTCACCGCTAATCCACCGTCGCGAAGTTCCCACTGCCTTGGCCGTCCACATACTGCAGGTCGCCAGCAGATCTTCGATCGAGAGGCTGCGTTGCTGCTGAATCGCGAGCAGTTCCTCGATAAGGTCAGGACCGAACGCTTCACGGCCGGTCGATTTGGGCGGCCGCTTGGACAGAAAGGGGTGTGCAAGCAGCTTGCCCAACAGTCGTGAATCGACCTGCCCTTTCATGGCCAATTTTCCATCACGATCCATCAACAGTCGCCCGCCGGTCACACGCACCATAATACTATCCAGCACCATATTGGCCGGCCCCGTATCGAATGCCTGCACCCCGCTGAGATGTCCCCCTTTCGGTACATACGTCACGTTGCTGATGCCCCCGAGATTCACCACCAACCGCGCACGACGTGCATGTTTCAAGAGCAGCGCATGTGCCACGGGCGTCAACGGAGCCCCTTGACCTCCTGCGGCGATGTCCCGCGACCGGAAATTGGCCACGGTCGTAATACCTGTTCGTTCGGCAATCACCGCCGGCTCGGCGATTTGCAGGGTGGAACGAATGGCGCCGACTCCCGACGCATGGATACCATGCGGAAGATGGTGCACTGTTTGCCCGTGAGAGCCGATTAACGCTACATCACTCGGCTGGAGTTTCGCCTGCCGAATCACGCGCAGCGCCGCGTTCGCAAACCATTCACCAAGCAACGCATTGAGGTGACACACATCCGCCACCGTCCCGGAAACCGACGCGGAGAGAATGCGCTGTTGTAACGAGCGTGGATAGGCCAGCGTGTGCGCCGCGAGCGTCCGCGCCTTCAGGGAACGACCTCGCCCGGTAATGTCCACGAGGGCAGCATCGACACCATCGCCGGATGTTCCAGACATGAGTCCCACGACATGCATTCCTTGACCTCTCCAGTGATCGTCTAGCAAGATCTGTCGATCGCTACGCTAATGGAACTATCCGGCGGGGTCAAGCAGGGAAGAAATCGCCACGGAACTCTCGGAATCAACCCAAGTCGTTACGTTGACAACCACAGGACCCAATGTTAGCGTTCTCGCCCATGCTGAATCTCCAATTGATGCGCCTACTCTGGGCGATTCTCATTAGTCACAGTGTGCTCGCCGCACCTCTGGTTCTTGCCGCCGCTCCTCCAGAGCCCCTCAATATCGTGGTCACGATTCCCGTTCTGAAGGACCTGACCGAACAAGTCGGCGGATCCCACGTACGGGTGACCTCCCTACTAAGCGGCTATGAAAACGAACATACCTATTCCCCCAAGCCAAGTGATCTCGTCGCCGTCCGGAAAGCCCGGGTGCTGTTTGAAATCGGTATCGGCCTCGAAGTCTGGGTCTCTTCGTTGGTGAAAAATGCCGGCAGCGCATCACTCCGGGTCGTCACCACCTCCAAAGGCATCGCGCTTCTCCGCGACAGACCAGACCATGACGGCGCAGCTCATACCGGCGAAGAAGACGAACGAGGGAATCCTCACGTATGGATGGACCCTGAGAATGCGATGACCATGATGCGGCACATCACGGAAGCGCTCATTCAGGTAGACCCGGTTCATGCGACGGAGTACCGAACCAATCAGGCCTCCTACCTTCGGAAGCTGGACCAACTTCGAGGAGAGCTGAGTGAACGAATCACGCGCGTGGCCGACCGGCGGTTTATCGCTCATCATCCGGCCTGGCCGTACTTCGCGAGGCGCTTTGGCTTTCAGATTGTCGGAACGATCCAACCCCAATCAGGCAGCGAACCATCGGCGCTCCACCTTCACAGCCTCATATTGAAGATCAAAAAGGACCGGATCAAAGTCGTGGTTTCGGAAATTCAACTGAGCCAAAAGACTCCTGAGCTGTTGGCCAAGGAGACTGGGGCGCGCGTGGTGGTGCTCACCACTCTCCCGGGAGGCCTCCCGCACACAGAAACCTATCTCGACATGCTCCGTTATAATGTGCTCCAATTGGTCAACGCGCTGGGTGCGGCCTAGCGGGTGATAGGCCGCGGTTTCAGCGGCTTGGACTGAGAGGAGTCCTCACCGACATGGCAGGTCAGTCGCTCCCTATCATTCACTTCGATCATGCCACCTTTGGGTTCCCTGGGGTGGTTGCACTTGAGGATATCTCGCTCGAGATTCAATCCGGCGAGTTCGTGGGGGTCATCGGCCCCAACGGGTCCGGAAAGACGACTCTCTGCCGCGCGGTTCTCGGGTTAATGGCACCGCTGAAAGGTCATCTCAGAATTTTCGATTGTGCCTGTGATGAGCTACGCTGTCACCATCGGGCCAGGATCGGCTACCTGCCTCAGAAGGGAGTGGTTGATCGTAACTTTCCCGTCACAGTACTGGAAACCGTCATGATGGGACGGTACGGCGCCTTAGGTCTGTTCACGCGGCCATCAGGGAAAGATCTCAAGATCGCGCTGGACGCCCTGGCTCACGTGGGGATGGAGGGGCATCGAGAAAGCGCGCTGGGGCACCTCTCCGGAGGACAACAACAGCGCGTCTTCATCGCCAGAGCGTTGGCCCAGCAGCCAGATGTGTTGTTGCTCGACGAGCCGACGACTGGACTGGATATCACGACGCAGCACAGTGTTGTCGAGTTGGTGCAGCATCTGCACGAAGAGTTAGGCTTAACAGTCCTCTTGATCACCCATGACATCAATATGATCCGTTCGCGGGTAGACCGGCTCGTGCTCCTCAAGACCCGCCTCTACGCCGCAGGGCCGCCTGCCGATGTGCTGAAGCCGGACATCCTCAGCCAGGTCTATGGGAAAGACCTTGTTATTACAGAGAACGGTCTCGTTATCGTCGAAGACTACCACCACCATTGACCATTCACTACGATGCTTGACCTGCTCGCCTACGACTTTATACAGCGTTCTCTCCTAGCGGCTGCGCTCGTTGGCGCCTTATGCTCGACAATCGGTGTCTTCGTCGTGCTACGAGGGTTGGCCTTTATGGGAGCCGGCACGGCCCATGCGGCGTTTGCCGGAGTCGCACTCGGCTATCTCATGGGCTGGCCACCGCTGCTCATGGCCATGCTCTTTGGCCTCGCCACAGTCTGGGTCACGGGATGGGTGGAAGAAAAAGGCCGGATGAAGCTGGATGTCTCCATCGGCATTCTCTATACCGCCACCATGGCCCTTGCGATTCTCTTCATCGGTCTGATGAAGACCTATAATGCCGAGGTCTATGGCTACCTCTTTGGAAATGTGCTCGCCGTGACCAGCGAGGAACTAGGCCTCATAGCCGGATTGAGCATCGTCGTCATCGGTGCGATTGTACTCTTCTCGAAAGAGCTCTACTTCATCGCCTTCGACCAAGAAATGGCGGAAGCCTCCGGGGTGCCAGCCCGGCGCATATTTTTCCTCTTGCTGACCCTGGTCGCCCTCACGGTGGTGATCTCTCTCAAGACCGTCGGCGCGATCCTTGTCTTCGCGATGATCCTGATTCCTGCCTCCACCGCCTACCAACTGACGCATAGTCTCTCGACGCTGACCTGGTATTCGGTCCTCATTGGAATCACCTGCTCAGTCGGGGGAGTACTCATCTCCTCTTACTGGGATATCCCTTCCGGTCCTGCCATCGTGCTGCTCGCCACCGTGCTGTTCTTTGTTGCAGTCATTTTTTCTCCCAAACGCCAGCGGCGGTCCCTCGCCCTCGATTGACCGCAACTCCATGTCACGTTGCGCCGTCTAAGTCCTTAACCATTTTTATGTTGTCTCTCCCCCTGTAGTGCTACAGATACAGAACTGTGTCGGCAATGAGTCATTATTCCACAAGCAAAACGGCACCATGGCGACCCCTGAATCGTCCAGCAAGCATGATAGGTCTAAGCTTTCATTTTTATTGAGCGATTTCCTTCGCCGGACTACATTCGATTCACAGTGATCCGGGGCACCGAACTTGCGTTGTTAATGTGGATAGAACGCGTGTCTGTAGTTTATTTACATCCCTACATCACGGAGGATTTATTTTATATGGGTGTCGTTATAGCTCGTTGGGGTTTACTGGGATTCATGGTGATAAGTGCGCTCGTTTTAGGCAGCCAAGCAAGCGCGGAAGAATGGAAGATGGAACAGGGCGGCATAGAGCCAGGAAAAGTCGTGCTCGGTATGCGGGCAGGGTTTGCGCCATTGACACAATCGCTTACTGCTAATAGCTCAACCAGTGTGGGCTCCTTGGTCAATTTCCAAGCGATGTATAGTCTCAACAAGTGGCTCTTAGCCGGGATGATGTTGGAATGGGAACGTCATGGTGTGGATCAAGAACGACCCTACCGTGATTGGGGCCATCAAGACACCGTATCAGTGCTGCCGACAGTCGAGGTACGTCCGGTACGATTTGGCCCGATCAGCCCCTATGCCAACATGAGCTTTGGGGTGAATGTGAACAGTTTCGGTGAAAACAGCTCAACTCGTATCTCCCCCAGTAACACCTTCGCCTGGCGACTCGGCTGGGGCGCCGACTACATGCTCAACAAACAGTTTGCCCTCAACGCGGAAATGGCCTACAAGCGTAATGACGGACATGCGACGGTGAACGGGAACCGCAATAACGACTGGAACGCCTCGTCTTTCGGTTTCCTCTTCGGCGCTAAACTCTTCTTTTAGACTCTGAATATTCAAGGCAGATGTAGTGGCATGGGACCCCCAATCCTCCTGGGGTTCCATGCCAGATACCATAGAAGGACGGAAAGCAAAGATACTTAGACTTGAAGAAAAATACGCTATTCTTGCCGACCCTGTTTCGGTCGGCTCCACACCATCCCGGTCTGTTCCTTTGAACTAAAGCCGAGCTTTGCATAAAACCCCGGCATGCGGGTACAGAGCCAGAAGAGTTGGACTTTTTTGAGGCGCGGGTGGTTCAAGATGCGGTGGACAATGTCGGTGCCGACGCCCTGGCCCTGGTAGGCTTTATCGACGATCACATCCCAGATGGTCGCTCGGTAGACATAGTCCGTTAATACCCGTCCAAATCCGATCAGCAGGTCACCATCCCAGGCTGTTACGGCCACATCCGTGTGGCGCAACATCTCACGTGCGTCCTCAAGGGTCCTTCCTTTGGCCCAAGGCGCTTGCTGGTATAGACGGACGAGCTTGGAGGGGTCGAGGTCCTTCTTTTCGGCGAAGGTGATGGCGGGCTTGAGGGTTGGAGGCATCTTGTACTAGATTAGCTCCCAGTTACAGCAACCAAAGTCACGCGGAGTGTACGAGGAACATTATGACAACGCAAGTACGAACCTGCCCGAAGTGCGCGCAGTTGATGTGGTTGAAAGAAGACCAGTACGAACGGCTGGATGAGGAAACCATCCGCGGAAAGTGTCCGCAATGCGGGTCAACAGTTCGCTTCAAGCTCGTATCACTAGGGGACAACGCGGCTGGCCCAAAGATGGGACATTAGCCGTTTCGCAGAGTTCTGAGTCCTGAGTTTAGAGTTTTGAGTTGAGGCCAAACTCAGAACTCTAGTCACATTCCCCGTCCTGCGCCATCCAGTTCCGGCTTGTTGCCTGGTAAAATCTTATTCAGTATGGACCGGTACTCGTTTCTGCGCTTCTCATCGATCCGTCCGATTTCGATTTCTTTATCTCGCTGCATCCGGTCCAGATGATCGAGCACCGAAAGAAGCGGCTGGACGGAACCGAGCAATCGACCGACCTCGTAGGCTTCCAGCGATTCCACAAATAATTCGTTCAGAACTTTATAGGGGGTCCCGGAGCTCTGACTCCTGAATCGAGAGACGATCTCCTCATACTCCTCCACCGCCTCAAGCTTGGGCTTCACACCGGTCGGCACCGCCGACAGATGCACAATCGGCGGCAAATTGGCCGCGTACATTTTCAGCTGAGCAACCAATCCACCCATCGCGTCCAGCACATCGGCAGTCTGCATGAATTTATCCTTCGAGGTGGCATGGCTTACGCCACACGCAGAAGTCTGTCAAGATTTTCGAGTACCGTGAGGAGGCGTGAGGCCCGCAAGGGCTTGAACGACCTGTTCCATATCGGATGGGAACTCCTTTGTATACTCCTGAAACTTTCCGGTGGAGGGGTGATGGAATCCGAGGGTCCTCGCATGCAGCATCACGCGGGGGATTTCGACACCCTCTACCGTGCAGACCTTCTTCCCGCCATAGGTCTGATCTCCAAGAATCGGATGGCCTAGGGATGTCAGATGGACGCGAAGTTGGTGCGTCCGGCCTGTGCGTGGGTACAAAAGCACATGGGCAGCCAGTTTACCGAAACGATGGTCGACCTTGTATTCCGTCACGGATTCCTTCGGTCGTGCCGTGTGGGCAGAGAATTTTTTCCGTTCCTTCCTGTCTCGTCCAATCGCCAGCTCGATCAGCCCATGTCCTTTTTTCGGCACGCCTGTGATAAGAGCCTCATACACCCGTGTGATCGTGTGATGTTTGAATTGAGCCGACAGACCACGATGGGCCTCATCTGTTTTGGCGATCACCATCACGCCGGAGGTATCCTTGTCCAACCGATGAACCAGCCCTGGCCGTTCTTTCCCACCAATCGTCGACACCGTGCCGCCGGATGTCTGAAAATGATGGAGAAGGGCATTCACCAGGGTACCGGCCCAATGACCTGGCGCAGGATGGACCACCAAGCCGGCTGGCTTATTTAAGAGTAATAATACGTCGTCCTCGTAAAGAATCTCGAGTGGAATCGATTCGCCTTTGAGCTCAAGCGGCTCCGCTTTCGGAATGTCAAAGGCGATGGTGTCGCCGGGTTTGATCTTTTGACTGGGCTTGACGACCTGGCCGTTGATCCGCACACGTCCTTGCCCAATCAATCGTTGCAAGGCTGACCGAGATAGCTTGGGCTCTCGATTGACTAGAAAGATATCCAGCCGCTTTGGTAACTCGCCGGCCGTCACGACAAACTCAGTCACCATAAGACGAATCGCCCTCTCTCGCACGTTCTGGCCACGCTACTGCAGCGCAAGGCTCAATTGCAATCAGAAGGCTTGCCGATCCGATTGCCTCTCCAATTGATTTGGACTAAGCTGACAACCGCGAGGCTGGTCTGACGTAGAACAAGGAGGCACAATTATGAGATGGAGTCTCATCCGGACGGTGATGGCGGTGATGGTATTTTCCTCGTTCACTATGGCGGCGCGCGCAGCAGACCTGCCAGGCATTCCCCCGGAAACGGTCACGGATTACATCCATGCCGTCATTGAAGCCGACCGCATCTTTTACACCATTCATATCGTTGAGCGTCTGCAAAAAGAGGGCGGTGCCCCAGCAGCGGAGAACTGGCGAACAGAGAAAAAGACCTTGCCGCTACCAGCGCAGTTTCTCGCAGAAGCGAGCGACCTGTCCTCGAAGACTGGAACGAAGGTCCGCTACCGGCTGATCAGTCTGTGGCCGATCAATCCACACAATGGCCCGTACGATGAGGCGGAGAAAAAGGGTCTAGAAGCTGTGCGGGAGCATCCAGAACGGTCTTCCACCAGTACGATCAAGATCGGCGATCTGACCTACTTTAAAGCCATCTACGCGGATCGCGCCGTCAGCCAGTCCTGTGTTGGTTGTCACAATGCCCATCCGCATAGCCCTAAGAAGGACTTTAAAATGGACGACGTCATGGGGGGCCTGGTGATCGAAATTCCACTGGATAAATAGCAGAAACCTCTCATGGTGCTGTGAACGTGTGTAGAGCCTCCATGTTTCTCAGGCGCCAGAAGTTTTTGGTCTCTTCCCGCAGATTGGTGCAATGACCCAGCTCTCCTTGCGCTTAGGGTTAATCTCCCGCTTCGAGTGTCTAACGAGGGCCCGCTGAGGCTATTCGTAGCGCGAGCACAGGGGGAATCGGTCAGACGACTCAACATTTCTGTCAGCCACCGACCGAGATTCTTGTCTTTCCAGAATTATCTGAGAGGGATATCAGTGGCCGGTCTTGCGAGCGCGATCGGCGATCTTCTTGCGGAGGCGGGCTTTTTCAAGGCTGATTTCGGCTTCTTTGACTTCAGACGGCAGACCGCCGGCCTTCAAACGCTGTTCGGCCTTCTCCACCGACTCTTGCGCGCGGTTGACATCGATATCTTCAGCCTTCTCAGCGATTTCAGCCATGACCGTGACTTTTGTCGGTGTGACTTCTGCATATCCCCAGAGAATAGCCATGTGATTGGTCTGATCCCCGACGCGATAGCGAAGCTCACCGATGCGTAACGTAGAAAGAAAATGACAGTGTCCAGGCAACACACCGAACTCGCCCTCTGAGCCTGGTGCAATAACCTCATCCACCTGCTGGCTCAGGAGCAATTTCTCCGGCGTCACAACCTCTAGTAATATCGTTCCTGCCATATCTCTCCTACGTGTGCATCAAAATGTATAAGCAGCCTGGCTGCTCTCACGTGCGCGCATCGGCCGAGCACGGTTTCATCGTACGCGGTCTGCGAGCAGAAAAGCGCTAGCCTGCTTATACTTTCACTCCCATCTTTTCGGCTTTCGCAATCACTTCCTCGATCGGACCGACCATGTAGAATGCCTGTTCCGGGAGATGGTCGTATTTGCCATCGAGAATTTCCTTGAAGCTCCGCACCGTATCCTTAAGCTTCACGTACTTACCGGGCGAGCCGGTAAAGGCTTCGGCAACGTGGAACGGCTGCGAGAGAAATCGTTGAATCTTCCTTGCGCGGGCCACGGCCATCTTATCGTCTTCCGATAATTCGTCCATGCCGAGAATGGCGATAATGTCTTGGAGGTCTTTATACCGCTGCAAAACAGACTGGACCCCTCGTGCGACCTTATAGTGATCTTCGCCAATGACTTGCGGATCGAGAATACGCGAGGTGGAGTCGAGCGGGTCGACAGCTGGGTAGATACCCAGCTCAGCCAATTGACGCGACAACACGGTAGTCGCGTCCAGATGGGCAAACGCCGTGGCCGGCGCCGGGTCGGTCAGATCGTCTGCCGGCACGTAGATGGCTTGCACCGAGGTGATCGATCCACGCTTGGTGGAGGTGATGCGTTCCTGTAGTTGCCCCATCTCGGTCGAGAGGGTGGGCTGATAGCCGACGGCGGACGGCATACGGCCGAGCAATGCAGACACTTCTGAACCGGCCTGGGTAAACCGGAAGATATTGTCCACGAACAGCAGCACGTCCTGATTCTCTTCGTCGCGGAAATATTCGGCGACGGCCAGTCCGGTCAACGCGACGCGCAAACGCGCGCCAGGTGGCTCGTTCATCTGCCCATAGACCAGAGCGACTTTCGACTTGGTGAAATCCTTGGGATCGATAACCTTCGACTCCTGCATTTCATGCCAGAGGTCGTTGCCTTCACGGGTCCGCTCACCGACGCCGGCGAACACCGAGAAACCACCGTGATGCAAGGCGATGTTGTTGATGAGTTCCATGATGATGACGGTCTTGCCGACTCCGGCGCCTCCGAAGAGGCCGACCTTGCCGCCCTTGCTGTACGGCTCGAGAAGATCGACGACTTTGATGCCGGTTTCGAGGACTTCGGTCTTCGTGTCCTGATCTTCCAGGCGCGGCGCAGGCCGGTGAATGGGATAAGTCTTTGTCGTTTTGATCGGGCCCATCTCGTCAACTGGTTCGCCCAGCACGTTGATGAGTCGCCCCAATGTCTCGCGACCGACCGGGACGGAAATCGGCGCCCCGGTATCATGCACATCCATCCCTCGCGTAAGACCGTCGGTCGTAGACATCGCGATGCTACGGACGCGATTTTCGCCGAGGTGCAGTGCGACTTCGAGGGTAATGCGGACAGCCGGCGTACCGGCAGTCTTGCTCTCTTCCTGAATCACTTTGAGGGCGTTATAAAGGCTCGGCAGTTGTCCGGGAGGAAACTCCACATCTACCACCGGTCCGATGACCTGAATGACTTTTCCTATGCTCACGGCTCACTCCTTCTTCAACGTGGCGAACTATTTCAGCGCTTCGGCGCCACCGACGATGTCCATCAGTTCTTTAGTAATAGCAGTCTGGCGGGTCTTGTTGTAATGCAAAGTCACTTTCTTGATTAGTTGTCCTGCGTTCCGCGTGGCGCCGTCCATCGCCGCCATCCGGGCGCCATGTTCCGCTGCGGCGGATTCCAGAAGAATACGAAACGTCTGCGTTTGGAAATGTTTCGGAACGAATATGTTCAAGAGGTCAGCTTCGTCCGGTTCATAGAAGTAGCTGCCGCCTGTTGTGCCTTCCGCCTGCGCCGTCCCAAACTCGGCTGCGGCATCGACGGGAAACAGCTTCTCCACGATCACACGCTGTTGAATGGCCGATTTGAACTCGTTGTAGACAATATAGAGTTCGTCGAACGTGCCCTTGGTGAAATGGTCGGTCAGGTCGCCGCCGATATCGATGGCATGTTCGAACGTGAGCTTATCGAAGATGCCGGTCCACTCTTGTCTGATCGGCCAGGTGCGGCGGCGGAAATAGTCGCGACCTTTGCGCCCTACAATGCTCAAATTAACCTGTAATCCCTGGGTTTCGCATTGCCGCGCAAACTCTGTACTCTTCCGCATGATATTGCCATTGAAGCCGCCACATAACCCGCGATCGCTCGTGACGACGAGGATTTCGACTTTCTTCCCCTCACGCTTCTGCAGCAGGGGATGCGAAGACCGATTCACGCGCCGGCTCAGATTGCTGAGCACGCCCCGCATCTTGAGAGCGTAGGGGCGCGCCGCCAGAATGCGGTCCTGCGAACGTTTCAGCTTCGCCGCGGCCACCATCTTCATGGCCTTGGTAATCTTTTGTGTATTTTTAAACGCCGCAATTTTACGGCGGAGCGATTGAAGACTCGGCATTGTGTCTTAGCGTTCAACTATCAGTCTTCAGCTCTCAGCGTAATGCTGAGAGCGACGTGCTGATGGCTACTTGGCGCCATATCCCATCTTTTGTTTAAAGGTCGCGAGTATCTCTTTCAGCCTGCCGGCGACTTTGTCGTCGATCTTTCCGATGCTCGCGATTTCTTTCTTCAGCTCAGGATGGTGCTGTTGCACATAGTGCAGTAGGTCGGTTTCAAACGGTTGCACTTTATCAACGGGGATGTCGTCCAGATATCCGTTGACGCCGGCATAAATCGACAGCACTTGATCGGCAACCGGCATCGGCTTGTATTGCCCCTGCTTGAGCAATTCCACCATCCGAACGCCACGCGCGAGCTGCATCTGCGTCGCTTTGTCGAGCTCGCTGCCGAACTGCGAGAACGCGGCCATTTCGCGGTACTGCGCGAGGTCGAGCCGAAGAGTACCAGCCACCTGCTTCATGGTCTTGATCTGAGCCGAGCCTCCAACGCGGGAGACTGACAGACCCACGTTAATCGCGGGACGAATACCGGAGTAAAACAGATCGCTGCCGAGATAGATCTGCCCGTCGGTGATCGAAATAACGTTGGTCGGTATATAGGCCGACACGTCACCGGCTTGCGTTTCAATGATGGGTAATGCAGTGAGGCTCCCCCCGCCGAGCTTATCGCTGAGCTTAGCCGCACGCTCCAACAACCGGGAGTGCAAATAGAACACGTCACCAGGATAGGCTTCGCGGCCTGGCGGTCGACGGAGTAACAGAGACAACTGACGATAGGCCACGGCGTGCTTGGAGAGGTCGTCATAGACGATCAACGCATGTTTGCCGTTATCCCGGAAGTATTCCCCGATGGCCGCACCGGAGAAGGGCGCAAGATACTGCATGGGCGCCGCATCGCTCGCTGTGGCGGCCACCACGATGCTGTAATCCATCGCATGGTTCTCTTCGAGCGTCTTGACGACGCGTGCCACGGTGGAGCGTTTCTGGCCGATGGCGACATAGATACAAAAGACATCGAGGCCCTTTTGATTGATGATCGTATCGACGGCAATGGCGGTCTTGCCGGTCTGCCGGTCGCCGATGATCAACTCACGCTGCCCGCGGCCGATAGGAATCATAGCGTCGATAGCCTTGATGCCCGTTTGCAAGGGTTCGCGCACCGATTGACGTGTATTCACCCCGGGCGCCACGACTTCAATGCGGGATGAATGCGCCGACTTGATTGGCCCCTTACCATCGATAGGCTGGCCAATCGCGTTCACCACTCGACCGATCAAGGCTTCGCCGACCGGAATTTCTGCAATACGCCCCGTGCGCTTGACCGGATCACCTTCCTTGACCCCGACGTCATCGCCCATCAACACGGCTCCGACGTTGTCTTCTTCAAGATTCAACGCGATTCCGTAGAGGCCGCCTGGAAATTCGAGCATTTCGCCGGCCATGGCGCCGTCAAGACCGTAGACCTTGGCTATCCCGTCTCCGACTTGGATGACTGAGCCGCTTTCCTTGACGTCGACCTGTTTGTCGAACCCTTTGATCTTTTCTTTGATAATCGAACTGATTTCTTCTGCCTTGATCTGCATGGCTACTCCTTAGTCAACAGACTCTGCATCGCTTGTAACCGCCCACGGACGGTGCTATCGACCACCGTACTGCCGAGATGGATCTGCACGCCGGCGAGATGGCGGGCATCCGTGTGAAAGGTAATGTCGACTTGTCGCTTGAGCATGTCGCGCAAGCGAGTACTGATTCGATTTCGTTCAGCTTGAGATATGGCCGTAGCCGAAGACACGGTGATTTGCTGGATGCCCTTCGAGGCATCGGCAAGTCTCCCAAAGGCCTCGGCGATTTCAGGAAGAAAGCCGACACGATTCTTTTTCACCAACTGTCCGAGAAAGGTTTTTCCGACGGGAGGGCAGCCCATGCGCGTACCGAGCTCTGCAAGGACGGCAATTTTGTCTGCCGCGCCAAAGGCTGGCGACGCCACGACATGACGCAACGCAACCGAATCCTTGATTGCTTGGCCCAAGCCGGTTAAGGCCGCGCGGGTCGATTCAATCGTGGAAGGGTCGAGTAGCTCAAAGAGCGCCTGTGCGTAACGTCGCGCCACTGCTGTCTTAATCACTATACCGATCCGTTCGCTCTTCCTTTTGACAATGGAAATTACCTTCGTGCATTCGCACGAAAAGCGGCGCGCCAAGTTAGCATTGGCAGATGAGGACTGTCAATACGATGGCGCGGACCATGAGGAAGCTAGAATGATTGAATGATGCCGCCGCCGAGTACGTGATCGTTTCGATAGAAGACCGCGGACTGTCCTGGGCTCAACGCGCGTTGTGGCTCGTGGAAGTTAATGCGGAGCGTATACTCTGAAAGAGACTGGACGGTCGCAGGCGTGGCAGGGGTGGCATACCGGACCTTAATGTGGACCTCTGTTGATCCAGTAAGAAGCGAGGAATCGAAGAGATTCAGATCTGCAACGTCGCACTGACCGCGACGCAGGGACTCTTCTGTTCCAAGGACGACGGTGTTGGTGGCGGGCTGCACTTGCTGCACATAGAGCCTGCGACCGGCCGCAATACCGAGACCTCGTCGTTGGCCTGGCGTATAGAAGGCGATCCCCTCATGATCGCCTAAATAGTGACCTGCGTCGTCCAGAAAAGCCCCTGGTTTCTTGGCGCCTGGCGCTTCCTTCTCGATGAAGGTTCGATAATCGCCGTGGCTCACAAAGCAGATTTCCTGGCTTTCCTTCAACTCATCCGCGGGAAGGCCCAAGGCCTCTGCTTCCTTCCATACGTCCGTCTTCTGCATACCTCCCACGGGAAAAAGAAGGCGAGTGAGCCATGACTGACGAAGACGATAGAGAAAATAGCTTTGATCTTTTTTGGGATCGGCTGCTCGCTGGAGAGTCGACAGCCCCTCAGATTCGCCAATGCGTACATAGTGGCCCGTGGCCACAAAGTTGATTCCTCGTGCGTCCGCCAGTTCGATGAGACTTCGCAGTTTGACGCGCTCATTGCACCGGACACAGGGATTGGGCGTTGTGCCTTCGAGATAGCCGGCAACAAAGTCGTCGATGACACCCGCACGAAAGATTTCTCTGGTGTCGACCACCTCATGCGGGATCTTCAATGTTTGTGCGACATGCCGGGCAATGCCGACCTTACAGCACCCACGTTCCTCCCAGCGCTTAGAGACCGCAACCGTTTCGTCTTCGTGTTCCCAGACCTGCAGGGTGACACCACGAACGTCGTAGCCCTGGCGAACCAGAAGCGCTGCGGCGACAGAGCTGTCCACTCCGCCGCTCATGCCAAGGAGAACTGTAGGGCGAGCCATAAGGTCGCTATTGTACTGAGGAGACAGGAAAAGGGCTAGAGCGCTGTTTTCTGCGGTTAATGCGCGGATGCAATAAGGTTGGGAGGCGCGTCGACCGATAGGGCGCAGCCGTTGCTCCAATAATGAGCACCCATGTCACACATGCCATGGAAATGAGAGCCCTCTTCAATCGCAATGACTGGGGTCCGGATATCGCCAACGAGAACACCGGGCTTCAGGATGTGAATCTTTTCAAAAGCAGTGATGGTGCCATTGATTTTTCCGCTATTCATAAGCACCCCGGCTGATACGATGCCCTCGATCACGGCATGCTCTCCGACGATTAACGTTCCGGTTGTATAAATCTCTCCTTCGACGCGTCCATCAACCCGAACGGTGCCATCAAAACTCACAATGCCCTTGAAATCCACCCCTTTCCCCAAGAGCGTAAAATTCTCGCTGTCCTGTTCGGCTTGCTGGCCCCGTTCTTTGGTTGCCCACATGATCGCCTCCTTAAGACTCTTCCCACACATGCATGGCCCATCACCACGCAAAGAATGAGCAGGATAAATATCTAAATATTAATACCCCCACTAACCGTTGACTCGCTTAATGCCAGGGGACATGATCATTCCGACAGGATGCAGGGAAACGTCCCGCGGGAGCTCTCGCACGCCGTGAGCCATTTCAAGTGCGCCGTTGAATAGCACACCATCTTCCATTGAAACAACAGGCGCCTTGACGCTCCCATTTATCACGGCCGGGGCCCGAAGCTTGACGCACTCTTTCGCAACGACATCCCCGGTGACCTTTCCTTTACACACAATCGTTCCGGCGGTGATTTTTGCCTGGATGACGGCCTCTTCACCAATCAGAAGCACGCCGTCAGTGTGAATTTCTCCGTCGAGATACCCGTCAATTTTCACCGTGCCACTATAGGAGATGGTGCCCTTGAACTCTACGCCCTTTCCCACAAAGGCACAAATGTCCCCGGTCCCCTCGGCAATTGTTGAATTGGCAACAACCATAATAACCTCTTCGCCTTCCTGCTCGCGTGAGCTCATCTCTTCTTTTTTTTCCTGCCCCCACATGAACACGCCTCCTCGAATTTGTGACTCCACTATTATTCCAGCGCAGTTGGAATGCTATTATGGGAAATAGTCGAAAAGAATAGACATGATCGCGAATACGTAGAAGCAACAAGTATGCCTCTATCTCCCGCGACTTCTGTAAGGCAGGAATGCGGTACGGACTAATTCAGAAGCGTCTCGAGAATCCCGTCGAGTTCAGGAGGAGAGAAGTAGTGAATGACGATCTTCCCGCCGCGTTTTCCATTTTGGATCATGACTTTGGTGCCTAATCGTTTTTGCAATCGCTCTTCAACATCAGACCAGGGTGTTCGCCGTAATTCCTTTGCCCCTCGCTTCTTTGCAGCCGCTGATGATCCCATGAGCTTTTCAGTCTCTCTCACCGATAAGGCTTTTGAAACCACAAGCTGGGCGACTCTAATCTGTTCGTTCTGGCCGGCAAGGCCAAGAATCACTTTGGCATGTCCCATGGAGAGTTGATTTGATTCAATCAGCTGCTGGATCTCTACGGGAAGCTGTACAAGGCGCACAACATTGGCGATCGATGATCGCTCACAACTGACTCGTTGCGCAATTATGTCCTGAGTCAGTCCAAATTCGTTCATCATCCGATGGTAGGCCCTGGCCATTTCCATGGGATTAAGATCTTCCCGTTGAAGATTTTCGACCAGCGCCAGGACAACAGATTCTTCATCTCCACAATTACGAATGACGGCTTGAATCGTTTCCAGCCCCGCTTCTTTTGCCGCACGCCAACGCCGTTCACCGGAAATGAGTTCGTATATCCCGTCGCCCTTGCGACGCACCAAAATTGGTTGCAGCAATCCGCTTTGCTTCAATGAAGCCGTGAGCTCTGCCAGTTCCTGAGGAGAAAACATTTGTCTCGGCTGATAGCGATTCGGCACAATCGCATCGACCCGCAGGCGTTGAACATCCGGTGTTTCCGACATCAACGCGGGCTTAGTGGGAGGCAATAATGCATCGAGTCCTCTACCGAGCGCTTTTTTCTCCATGACTCACAAACTCCTTGGCTAAAGACAAATAGGCTTGAGATCCTGCCGATGCGACGTTATATAACATAGCCGGACGTCCGTAACTTGGAGCCTCGGCGAGCGTCACATTGCGAGGGATTACGGTGCTGTAGACGACGTCTTTGAAATGCTCGCGAACTTGCTCAACGACTTGACGCGCCAACGTATTCCTCGCATCGAACATTGTCAAGACGATCCCCTCCAACTGGAGCTCCGGGTTAAAGGATTGACGAACTCGATCGATGTTTCCGACCAATCGACTTAACCCTTCCATGGCATAGTACTCACATTGAACTGGGACTAAAACGGTGCGCGCTGCGACGAGTGCGTTCACTGTTAGAATTCCCAATGTCGGAGGACAGTCGAGAAAAATGACGTCGAATAGCTGCTCAACATCTCGCAAGAAATGTTGAAGCAGTTTTTCACGCTCTTCAACATTCACCAGTTCAATTTCGGCCCCTGATAAGTCAGCATTTGCCGGCAAAAGTGACAAACCATTCACTTCTGTGACATGCACCGCATCCTGAAATTTCACATAATTAACCAAGCAGTTGTATACGGTGGTCTTCAAGGACCGGGGGTCAACCCCCAACCCGCTTGTGGCGTTCCCTTGCGGGTCCATATCCACAAGTAAGACACGTTTGCCCAAGAGTGCGACACCAGCGGCAAGATTCACGGCCGTTGTGGTCTTTCCTACTCCACCCTTCTGATTTGCGATTGCTACAATCTTTGCCATATTCAAGGTTAAACCAATCCATCCCTCACGTAGCCAACGATAATGTTCCACGTGGAACTTACATATATAATATTGATTATATTACTAATTTAATACTTCAAGCACTGAAACGACTCTCCTGCCAGACCCTTGCGGGAGAACCAGCGTTGTTTCGCTCACAAGATGAAATTCTTCACCTATTTCCTGACTCTTGATGGTCTCTGTTCGATACAAGAGGACTTTTCCTTTTGAAGCTAGCAACGCAGGAATGTGTTTTCTGATTTCTTCATATTTCAACGCCCTTACCACAACCGTATTAACAACATCGCGCAGCGGCCACTTAGCATATTGTTCAATGGTGCCATTAAACGTAGACACGTCATGAAGTTTGAGCAGCCCGACCACTGAGTTGAGAAATGAACATTTTTTTAGGACTGGCTCGATGAGGACCAACCGCATGTCAGATCTGACGATTTTAAGAGGGATGCCAGGGAAACCTCCTCCAGATCCCACATCGAGGACCAGGCCATTTTGTGGAAAACTTGTCGCAACAAGCGCGGTGAGTGAGTCAACGAAGTGCTTGATAATGATTTCCTTAGGATCGATGATCGCTGTGAGATTGATCGCCTTATTCCACGCAATGAGATGAGTGAGATAGCGCATGAACTGGTCCGCATGGATTTCTCCGATGGTTAGCCCAAGTTCTCTTATGGAACTCATCGCGAATTCGCGCAACTCTAGCTCATGTTCCACGTGGAACAATTACGTGAATACGCAGGTGAGGTCAAGACATTCCGGAAGGGATAGTAGTATTATCTGCGTTTGCTCGCCTAAGATGAGACTTGCCGAAGACTGTCTCGACTGGATTCGCCCTTGTATTTTTCGAGCGCCACGAGGAGAAGCGAAATTGCCGCTGGCGTGACTCCCGAAATTCTCGATGCCTGGCCAATCGATGCAGGGCGGACATTTTTTAGCTTTTCTCGGACCTCTCGCGAAAAACCGGGAGTCCCATCGTAATTGAAGGCCATCGGGATGGGCTTCGTTTCGAGCTTCTTGAATCGCCCTATCTGTTGAAGTTGGCGCTTGATATAACCTGAATATTTGACTTGCAACTCGACTTCATCAGCAGTTTCAATATCTTGAACTGCGCTTACCTCAAGTGCCTCTAACAGAGTCTTATAGCTCGCCCCCTGGCGCCGTAAGAGTTGAGCCGCGGTGCAGGGCCCGGATATCTCTTCGATTTGGACCTTAGCTAAACGTTCACGAACAGCCTCTGTGAGTTTTGGCCGAAGCTCTTCGAGCCGTACGAGTTCGGTTTCAATTGTTTTCTGTTTTAACTGGAACCTTGCATAAACTTCGTCACAGACCAACCCAACCTGCCGTCCACTGTCAGTTAATCGAAGATCGGCATTCCCATGGCGTAACAGCAGGCGATATTCTGCCCGTGATGTAAACATGCGATAGGGTTCATGTGCATCTTTTGTAATGAGATCGTCAATTAACACGCCAATATAGGCCTGCGATCGGTCGAGCACCAATGGCAACTCGCCTCGAAGTCTGAGGACTGCATTGATTCCAGCCATCAGACCCTGAGCTGCTGCTTCCTCATATCCGGATGTCCCATTGATCTGTCCCGCATGGTATAAACCGGCCAGAAGCTTGGTCTCGAGAGTCTGGTGTAATTGCCGTGGGGGAAAGTAGTCATACTCGATCGCATACCCAGGCTTGAGCATGGTGGCTTGCTCTAACCCTGGAATCGTCTTCAGAATCGCGGCCTGCACATCAACCGGTAGGCTGGTGGAGATCCCATTGGGATAAAATTCACGGCTATCCAACCCTTCCGGCTCAATAAAAATCTGGTGTCGTTCTTTGTCTGCAAAGCGTACGACTTTATCCTCGATCGACGGACAGTACCGCGGCCCCACCGACTCAATAATGCCGCTGTAGAGGGGAGACCGGTCCAGATTGCGCTGGATCAACTCGTGCGTCGCTCGATTGGTATGGGTCAAATGACAGGGGAGCTGCCGGTTCTCAATCCGGTGGGTCCGATACGAAAATGGCGGCGGCGGATCATCGCCCGGCTGCGGCACCATCACGGAAAAGTCGATGGTCGCCCCGTCCAAGCGAGGAGGCGTGCCGGTTTTGAGTCGGCCCACTTCGAACCCCAGGTCACGCATACAATCGGACAGGTGCTCGGCGGACGCCTCTCCGGCGCGTCCGGCAGGAAAATGATTCAAGCCGATATGGATAAGTCCCTTAAGAAATGTACCTGATGTCAGAATAACGGCCTTCGCCTGAATGTGATCACCGCCATCCGTCACCACGCCCGTCACCGCACCGGCATGCATCAGCAAGCGATCGACCGTCCCCTCGCCGATCGCCAGGCCCGCCTGCCGGCTCAACGTTCGTTGCATGGCGTCTCGATACAGTTTCTTGTCGCATTGGACACGGAGGGCTCGCACCGCCGGACCTTTACTCGTATTGATGAAGCGGAACTGGATGCCGGCTTGATCGGTGTTCCGAGCCATCTCCCCACCCAGCGCATCGATTTCCTTTACCATGTGTCCTTTGGCGATTCCCCCGATCGCCGGGTTGCACGACATCTGGGCGATGCGATCGCGATCCATCGTGAGCAGCAAGGTTCGGGCACCCATACGCGCCGCGGCCAAGGCGGCCTCGCAGCCGGCATGACCTCCACCCACCACAATGACGTCAACCGCCTGTCCCACGTTCAACCTTTACCTACTTCCCGATACAGAATTCTGAAAAGATCCGACCAAGAATCTCGTCCGTCGTAATGGCGCCCGTAATTTCTCCGAGCGCGTCGGCTGCTGCGCGCACGTCGATCGAGACAAGCTCCCCGGCCATCCCGCACTGCACGGACTCAAGAGCCTGGGCCAAGGATTCACCAGCCCGGCGCAACGCGTCACCATGTCGGACGTTCGTCACCGTGACGCTCTCCGCCGCTTCAAATCCACCGGACACCAGCTGAGCACGAAGAGCCACCTTCACCATCTCAACGCCCAAACCAGTTTTTGCAGAAATACGATAAGAAGAATGCCCCGCAAGCGCGACGTCCGTCTCCACAGTATCGGCAAGATCCGCCTTGTTCAACAACACCACATGCTTGCGATGGCTGGACACACTTAAGAGCTCCCGATCATCGCTCGTGAGGGGCACACTCCCATCCACTACCAGTAACAAGAGGTCCGCCTCGTCCTGTGCGGCACGCGTTCGTTTGATCCCTTCCTGCTCGGCTAAATCCTCCGTTTCCCGCAGTCCTGCCGTGTCAACCAAACGAATCATCACTCCGTCAAGATCGATGGATTCTTCGATCACATCCCTCGTCGTCCCAGGAATAGCCGTCACAATCGCCCGCTCTTCCCTCAGGAGACGGTTCAACAAGCTGGACTTGCCGACATTCGGGCGGCCAAGAATGACGACACGTGCCCCTTCACGCAAGATCCGCCCCTCCTGCGCCGTTGCTTCCAGTTTCTGAACCACCACGCACGCCTCCCGCACGATTCGCAACAGTTCATCGCGTTGAAGAAAGGAAATATCTTCGTCCACAAAATCAATCCCCGCCTCTACATGGGCCAACACCGTCAGGAGAGAGGTCCGAGCCTGTTCCACCTCACGAGCGAGATCACCCCGTAGATGTCGTTGAGCGATATTCAGTCCAGCGGATGATGTGGCCCTGATTGTATCGAGTACCGCTTCCGCCTGGGAAAGATCTAACCGTCCATTAAGAAAGGCCCGCTTCGTAAACTCACCCGGCTCCGCCATCCGTGCACCTGACTCTATACAAACCTTGCAGACCATCCCCAGCACCAATGCCCCGCCATGAGACTGAATCTCCACCACATCCTCTGCCGTAAACGACCGTGGAGCCTTCATATAAACCACGAGCGCCTCATCGAGGAGGTCCGCTGCAGGCTGGAATTTATGAACGATTCGCGCATCTTTCCGCTTGTCCGATGCAGGCATCACAAGATCGGCAAGATGCAGTGTGTGCGAGGGAATCGATGAGAGGGGAATGCCAGATCGCAACCGAACAACTTGAGAAGCGATGCCAAGCGCTTGAGGGCCACTCAGGCGAACGATCCCTATGCCACCCTCGCCTGCAGGAGTGGCAATGGCACAAATCGTATCTTCGAGTCCTCCAAGCATGACGACTCTTTCACAAGCAGGATACTGCAAACGTGCGGGTCCGTGAAGTTCTGGCCTGCGTAGAATCGTCTCGCGCTTCTCGCGCCACAGTTTGCAGCTGCCGGCTGACTGTGACCGCCCTCGTATTGAGAAGGCGTTCTCTTAATCAGCGGGCCTATATTGTAGCGGGCCGCATACCGAGGGGCACCTATGCGTTCGAGCCGCCGCGCTGCTCCGCCCCTGCCGAGACGAGTGGCATGTTACGAAACATAAAACGATCCGTGATCAATTGTTGGGAGATGGTCAGGACATTGTTCGTTAGCCAATACAGCACAAGGCCCGCGGGGAAATTGACGAACAGGAATGTCATGGCCACCGGGAGCACCAACATGATCTTCGCCTGTGCCGGATCCATCGTGGTGGGCGTGATTTTCTGTTGGATAAACATCGTCGCCCCCATGATCACCGGCAACACATAGTAGGGGTCCTGCACCGACAAATCGGTAATCCAGAGCATGAAAGGGGATTGGCGCAAATCGATCGTCATGTAGAGGACATTGAACAGGGCTATAAAGACCGGCATCTGCAAGAACATCGGGAGCAAGCTGCCCAGCGGATTCACCTTCTGATCTTTATACAACTTCATTAACTCCTTGTTCAGACGGTCGCGGTCACCCTTATATTTCTCCTGGACCTCTTTGATCTTGGGTTGGATCACCCGCATCATTTTCATCGACTTATAGCTTTTGTATTGCAACGGCACAAATAACAGCTTGATCGACATTGTCAGCAGAATGATGGTGACCCCGTAGTTAGGGACAAAGTCATGGATGAATCGCAGCACGTAAAAGATCGGCTTGGCGACCGACTTCACCACAGTCCAACTACCAAAGATGAACCATCCGAAATCGATCATATCTTCCAAGCCCACGTCCAAGGAGCGGAGCGTGTCGTATTCCTTCGGGCCTGCATACAGCTGAAGCGCAACCGAGGAGGACGCTACTCCTGACGCGGCCATCCTCACCCCAGCCGACACAACCTTTTTGTCCTCCGTCTTGACGAGAGCGGCCTCACCCTTCTTCGGCATCAACACAGAAAGAAAGTACTTATCCTGCAAGGCGACCCACTGAACCGCCCCATTCCGTTCAAGCTCCTTATCCGGCGTCTCTTTTTCTGTTTTGTCGTCAACCCGCAAGGCAGATCCGATCAGACCGATGAACCCATCGCCCCATTCCACGATACCGAAGTTAGTCCCCAACCCGACATCATAGGACTCAGTCACGCCCTCCAGGGCGACTGTTACATCCACCAAATAACTATCGTGATGAAATGTCAGCCGTTTCTCCACGCCGAGGTGGGTGACTGAATCATGAAATTGCATCGTGACATGCCCGACAGGATGAGCGGCATCGAGACTCGTGAAATCTTTCTCAATACTATAGAGGCCTTCTCGAATCGTCTTGTCGATGTCGGGGTTCGCGACCGTAAGGGAGAGAGGGCCTTTGAACTTTCCCAGTTGATAGACCAGTTGCACCGGCTTCACTTCGGGGGGTGCCGTATGGTATCGCTTCAGCTCCCAGCTTCGAATCACCCCACCACGATTCGACAGTTCAACTCGAACCAGATCCGTTTCAACTGTCACTCTCTCTTCCGATGTTGCAGGCAAAATACCCGACGAGGGAGCGGTGGACTTTTGACCTGATTGGGTAGGGACGCTCAGACCGGTCGTACTGTTGTTCTGGCTTGTTTCGAGGGCGGGAGCTGGCTCTTGCTCCGCGGAGGAGTTCGTGACAGCGCCATCCTGAGCAGGAGGCGGCTCAGGAAGCCACCCCATCTGTTTGAGGAACAGGTCAAATCCAAGAATAATCGCTAACGATAGAACGAGAAAGATGACAACGCGTTTGTCCATAAATATACCGCTACCCCGATGTGAGCAGTTATGCCCCTACTACTTCACAGGTTCCAAATCCTACAAGATGAAACGGGAAACATTTCAGCGGAAAGCTGGTCACAAGCTTGCGACCATGCAGCACCCCATACCGCCTGATCGCGGCACTCGTATATTCAGCGCAGGCGGACGCAAAACGGCAGGCCGGTTTCAGGAATAACGAGAGCCGATAGGTATACCCGGTAAAAAGAGTCAGACACCACTGGCGCATGCTAGCCCTCAAGGGTACGAAGCAATCGTTGGCGCTGGAGCGCCGACAACCACACCCCTTTCAAGATGGCAAAGGGTTGCGTAATAGAATCCCGCTTGGGGAAGACCACCAGAGCGTGGCCTGGGAGTAATTGACCGCGCAGTTGCCGCGTGAGCTCCCGAAACAAGCGCTTCACCCGATTTCGGCTGACGGCTCCCCCGAATCGCTTGCCCACCACAATACCAACCCGGCTAGCACTCACGCCAGTCTGGCAAATCACCATATTAAACAAAGCGGTCGAGATACGACGACCATGTTCCTTGGCATACTCGATATCTCGGCTGCGTTTCAGGAACAGATCCCTGTCACCCCCACCATGCGACATCGCCATCATCCTGGGAGTGGGCCAGCTTGCACAGGACTTCCCCTTCGAGACCAGGCCTCCGGGCTCGGTCATGACCACACACCGTTATCCTGTGTTGGGAACTAACTTGTCTGGGGGACATAACGGAGGGCGAAAATGCCTTCGTGAAGCCCTGGCCAGCGTCGCTCGGCCTATACGGTCAAGCGGGCCCGCCCCTTCGCACGACGACGAGCCAAAACCTTCCGGCCATTCTTCGTGCTCATCCGCTTACGGAATCCATGCTCACGTTTTCTCTTGAGATTCGATGGCTGCTGAGATGTAAACGACATGCGATCACTCCTTGCCTAAGAAGACTCACGGATGAACGGGACATTATAAGGACGGGGTGGCGCCCTGTCAAACTACGTGTTATCCAGCCAGCCAGGAACGATGTCCTTGCACAAGGGCATCATGAGTAGACCCGCTCTAATCAGGATGCTGAAAATATCCGTCTCGCCTCACGCGTGCGACAGGCGAGACGCGCAAGCCCTGATTCCTCGTGTCTCGCCTTTACCACCAGTCTCCCATCATCTCATACGGCTATACTGTGGGAATGTTTTCCTAGCACGGGCAGGCCCACGTTGTGGGGAAACATCCTCTGAACTGGAAACAAATCTCCGTCTCCCTCCGCTCTAGATCTGACTGTCTCTCTCGATCATGCGCAATCTCTCGCCCGGATGGTCACAGGAGGCGTGCTCTTTCTCATCCGTTGAACCGCAACGCTTTAGGTGAGCCCGCATGTTTGTGTTTCTCTCATTCGATATTTACAATAGGGAAAAGGCTTAGCATGAAACTCGAGACTCATCGATCATTTTCCTCGGAACTTCAATCCCTGGTCGCTGCGGCGAATGCACGACTCTCCGCATCCCGTGCGGTCGAGCGACTGTGGGCTCGCGACCATCAACTCTGGAAGCAAGATCCCACCGACATCACCAACCGCCTTGGCTGGCTCACCATCATCGACTACATGAAAGATCGGACCGAGGAGTTGCGAGCTGTAGGCACTTTGGCTAAAAAGCGCGGCATCCGCGACGTGGTTCTGCTCGGGATGGGTGGTAGCAGCTTGGGACCGGAAGTGCTGCGCGCATCATTTGGACCATCCAGCAGGTTCCCACGCCTGTGGGTCCTCGATTCTACCGTCCCAGGCTGGATTCGACAGGTCACACAGGCGATCGACCCGGCTCGAAGCCTGTTCATCCTCGCCAGCAAATCCGGCGGGACGATCGAAGTCATGTCCCTGTTTGCTCACTTTTGGGAACTGGTTCATCAGACCAAGGGCCACCAAAGCGGCGAACAGTTTCTCGCCATTACCGATCCAGGAACCGGGTTGGAAAAGCTGGCCGCAGAGCATCAGTTTTGGCGCATCTTTACGAACCCCCCCGACATCGGTGGACGATACTCGGTCCTCTCCTATTTTGGGCTAGTCCCTGCGGCCCTGATGGGCATCGATATCACACGATTGCTCACGCGGGCCACAGTCATGGCCGAAGCCTGTCGAATCCAACCCCCTCTTGGACAGAACCCCGGTGCCGACCTTGCCGCAACGATGGCCTCACTGGCGCAAGCAGGGCGTAACAAGGTCACACTGATCGCATCACCACAAATCGCCACATTTGGTCTGTGGGCGGAACAGCTCCTCGCAGAAAGCACCGGCAAGGAAGGAACAGGCCTGATCCCCGTAGCGAGCGAACCGCTTGTTTCACCGACCGCCTATGGCACGGACCGGCTCTTTGTCTATCTGCGGTTGAAGGGAGATCGGAATAGACAGCTCGATCGACATATCGCCGGGCTCGCGCGACAGGGCCATCCCGTCCTGACGTTCACGCTCCAAGACCGTTATGATCTCGCAGCAGAGTTTTTCCGGTGGGAAGTCGCCACCGCTCTGGCAGGCCATCTCCTGGGGATTCACCCGTTCGATCAACCGAACGTCCAGGAAAGTAAAGACAACACCGCCCGCGTACTGGAAACCATCCAGTCCACCGGCCGGTTGCCGAAACAGACTCGTGCGACCGTGGCCCAAGCCGCGGCACAACTCAAGCGCCACGGTCGCCCAGGCGCCTACGTCGCCATCTTGGCCTATACGACACCGTCCTCCAAGATGGAACAGGCCATTCGCTCGCTACGAAAAGCGCTCATCTCCCATCACCATGTGACCACGACAGCCGGCTATGGTCCGCGCTACCTCCATTCGACAGGCCAACTCCACAAAGGGGGTCCGAGGGGCGGACTTTTCTTACAACTCGTCGATCCGATGATTCCCGATCTCAACATTCCAGGAAAACCCTACACCTTTCGCACGCTCGCACAGGCCCAAGCCGCCGGCGACATACAGGCGCTCCAGGCACATGGTCAGCAAGCCATTCTCTTGTCGTTGAGCAAGAACCCTGTCGCGACGATTCAGGCGCTGACGAAGTCCTTGGCCCCTCGCACGCCGGCTCGACGTCCAACCATACGGCGCACCAAAGGCGGGAGCATCCGTAAGAAATAAGATGGCCCGGCCCCCCGAAATCCGCATCTCTCACGACAGTCGAACATGGGCTGCGGCAGCAGCGGAACTCGTGCACGCCGTGGGCCACGAGGCTGTTCGCGCGAGAGGGCGATTCCTCATCGCCCTCTCCGGTGGCACAACACCGGAACCCCTCTACCGGGCACTGAGCACTCCCCCCTTCTCTGATCGCTTCGATTGGTCACGAACCGCCTTTTTCTTTAGCGACGAACGCCTCGTTTCTCCGGATGACCCTCAAAGCAACTACGCCCTGGCCAAGAAAACCCTGTTCACCCCTCTGAAAGTTACGCCCGCGCAAGTCTATCGTATGGCAGGGGAATCCCGTGACCCACAGGCAGCGGCCCATGAGTATGAACAGCAGTTGCGTCGTGCAACTAAGACATCACCATCCACCCGCCCAATCCTTGACCTTGTCCTCTTAGGGCTAGGCGAAGATGGGCACACGGCCTCTCTGTTTCCTGGGTCACCAGCCCTGCGGGGCAACCAGAGCCTGATTGCCGTGACCCACTCTCCGAAAGGTCCACCGACTAGACTGACCATGACCCTAGGTGTGATCAACCAGGCGAGTGTGGTACTGTTTCTCGTCGCGGGAGCCGGCAAAGCAGGAATCGTGAAAGCCCTCCTCGATCCCAAGACCGAGGCAGAACGACAACTCCCCGCCGCGTTAGTCGAACCAGAGGAAGGTCGCCTCATCTGGCTCCTCGACCAAGCTGCGGCAGTCGAGCTTCCGATACATCAACGGGGGACGGGCACATGAGGACAGGATGATTGTTGCCGGAGATATCGGAGGCACAAAAACTCACTTGGCCCTGTTCGACTGGAAAAATGAGCGCGTCGAGCCCGTCCGATTGGAGTCGTTCCACAGTGCCGATTACACCTCGCTCGAAGACATGCTCACTGAATTTCTCATCCCACCGAAACCCCCGACGCCCGTCGATGAACTCACAACCGAGAAGAGCGACGACGCCGAGCCAGAACCGGAGCGTCCAGCGGAAAAACCGTCGAAAATCGACGCCGCCTGTTTTGGGATCGCCGGCCCCGTCATTCAGAACCGTTGTCAGACGACCAACCTCCCGTGGGTGATCGATGGCGCAACGCTGGCGAAACGTTTCGACATACCGAGAGTGAAGCTGCTCAACGACCTTGAAGCCATGGCCCACGGGATTCTACTGCTCCGAGCGGATGAAGTAGAAATCCTCAACGCCGGAACTCCACCACCGCACAACCAGGCGCTCGCCCTGATCGCGGCGGGAACCGGACTGGGCGAATCTATCCTTTTCTGGAACGGCACGCGCTATCAACCTATGCCGTCGGAAGGGGGCCATGCGGACTTCGCACCGAACGATGACAACGAAATTGAACTGCTGCGCCATCTGCGCGGTAACTACCTGCACGTGAGTTACGAACGGGTGTTGTCCGGTCCCGGTCTACATGCCATCTATGACTATCTCCGCGACAGCAAAAAGAATGAACCAACGTGGCTCTCGGAACAAATCAAAGCCGGCGACCCCCCTGCGGTAATCGCAACAGCCGGGCTCAAGGGGCAGGCAGACATCGCGAAAGAGGCGCTCGACATGTTTGCCTCCATCTATGGAGCCGAAGCGGGCAATCTCGCCCTGAAGGCCCTGGCACTCAACGGCGTGTTTCTGGGCGGCGGTATCGCACCGAAATTGCTGGCCAAACTGAAAGACGGAACATTCATGAAGGCATTCATCAACAAAGGCCGCTATAAGCGCTTGATGAGCTCGATCCCGGTCAAGGTGGTGATGAATCAGAAAACCGCCCTGCTCGGTGCCGCATCCGTCGCCGCGGCCCTCTCCCATACCTCCACAACATGATGAGCAACCAGGATCTCGACAGCCTGAAGAAAGCCGCTGCGCGAACAGCTGTCGAATTCGTTCGCGATGGGATGGTCGTTGGTCTCGGGACCGGCTCAACGGCCAAGCATATGGTCATCGCGCTGGGGGAAAAGATCCGCGCGGGCATGACACTTCGCGGAGTGCCCACATCCAAAGAGACGGCCACGCTCGCCAAGCAGGAAGGAATCATCCTCCTCGATGCCGATAATGCCTGGGTGATCGACGTGGCGATCGACGGGGCGGATCAGGTCGATCCTGGCTTCAATCTCATCAAAGGCGGAGGCGGCGCGCTCCTGAAGGAAAAGATTGTCGCGGCTTCGGCCAAGCAGTTCATCGTACTGGTCGACCATACCAAGCGAGTCCCCGTGCTGGGGGGATCCTTCCCGCTCCCCGTCGAGGTGATCCCCTTCGGCTGGGGAAGTACGGCGCGAGAAATTGAGGCCCTCACGCAGAGTCGTGTGGTGCTCAGGGAACGGAACGGGTCGCCGTTCTACACGGAAACAGGCCACGTGATTCTGGATGTCCACCTCCCGCGGATCGACAGCCCGCGAGAACTCGACATCGCCTTGCACCTGATTCCAGGAATCGTCGAGACCGGCCTCTTTGTCGGACGAACAGACCTGCTCATCGTGGGCACACCCAACGGAGTTGAGACGCACCCTGCGCCGAGGACATGAGCGAGCCGGTCGGCAGGCGACAGACCCTACAGGCCCTCGTTAAGCACGGCCGCTTCCTCGTGGCCTTTCCACTCACACAGTTCTTCAGCCCGTGGCTCCACACTGCCTTCGCACAAGCAGCCACCGAACAACCGAAAGGTAAGGATATGAACCAGGATTCTTCTCCGGGCACGCTCGATCCGTACCGGCTTCCAAGACATGTGGTTCCGCTTCGCTACGATCTACGATTGGAGCCGGACCTGACTGCCGCACGCTTCGCTGGAGAGCAAACCATCACCCTGACAGTCCATCAGCCAACCTCTGCAATCGTCCTCAATGCCATTGAGCTCGAGATCACCTCGGCGCAGATTGAAGGAGATTCCGCCCCGGTAAAACAGGCCACCATTACGTTGGATGCAGCGCTCGAACGTTGCCATCTCACATTCACCACGCCACTCTCGCCAGGTAGCTGGAAACTGACCATGAGATTCTACGGCATGCTGAACGACAAACTCCGTGGTTTCTACCGAAGTACCTACAAAGACGCGCACGACATGACTCACCAGCTTGCCGCGACACAGTTCGAAGCCACAGACGCGCGCCGTGCCTTTCCCTGCTGGGATGAGCCGGACTTCAAAGCCGTCTTTGCGGCGACGCTGGTCATCGATCCGGCGTTAACCGCGGTCTCCAACACCGCGGTCGTATCCGAAACACTTGCGGGCGGGAAGAAGGTCGTGCGCTTCGCCGATACGATGAAGATGTCCACCTACCTGGTCGCATTCATCGTGGGCCGGATCGAACCGACCGAACCGGTGATGGTCGGCTCGACTCCGCTTCGCCTGTGGGCCATCCCTGGGAAAGGGCATCTCACTCAATTTGGCCAAGACATTGCGGCGGCATCGCTCTCCTTTTTTGAGAGCTACTACGGAATCCCCTATCCAGGAGACAAACTCGACCTGCTCGCCATTCCTGACTTTGCCTCCGGAGCCATGGAAAACCTGGGCGCCATTACATACCGTGAAACGGCCTTGCTGGTCGATAGGAAGAGTGCCACGCACGGCGAACTGGAGCGCGTAGCCGATGTGGTCGCGCATGAAAACGCGCATATGTGGTTCGGCGATTTGGTCACGATGTCCTGGTGGAACGGGCTCTGGCTGAACGAAGCCTTCGCCACCTTCATGGAGATGCTGGCCGTGGATGCTTGGAAACCGGAATGGAAACGATGGGACAGCTTCAGTGTCTCGCGCGCCGCGGCCTTTTCCGTAGACGGACTGCGAAGTACGAGACCGATCGAATATCCGGTGCAGGCCCCCAAGGACGCCGATGCGATGTTCGACGTCCTGACTTATGAAAAGGGCGCGTCGGTACTCCGAATGTTAGAACAGCACATTGGACCGACGATCTTCCGCGACGGTGTCCGCGACTATTTGCGCGCGCATGCCTATGGGAACGCGGACACGAACGATCTCTGGGTATCGATGGGGAAGATCGCCAAACAGCCGGTGCCTGAACTCATGAACGGATGGATTTTCCAACCAGGGTTCCCGCTCGTGACCGCAACTATCAGTCCGTCATTTGAACTCACGATCAGGCAACAACGGTTCAGCTACCTGAGCGACGAGCCGTCCAGCCCATCAGAAGACCAGCGATGGCAGATTCCACTCCAGATGCAAATCACCGCAGCCGGCAAGACCAGCACCTCGCGCATGTTGCTGACGGAGAAGGACGCGACAGTCCCGCTCCCCCACGATTGGGAAACCATCCTGCTCAACGAGGGAGGCCATGGCTTCTATCGGGTGCGCTATGCACCGGACCTGCTCGATCGGCTCCTGAGCGCCGGCATCGATCGACTCGCCGTCACCGACCGGTTCAACCTCATCAACGACGCCTGGGCCACCACCGTCGCCGGCCTCATGCCTCTCACGGACTATCTTGACCTGACCGCCCGCTTCACGACGGAACGGGATAAGAATGTCTGGGCTGTATTAATCGACTCCTTCTCCTTTCTGAACCGGATCGTCACCGTAGAGAATCGGCCGGCGCTCGAATCGTTCGTGCGTGGTCGGATCGGTCCGGCCATTGCAGACCTGGGGTGGGTCCCTCGCAGCGGCGAGAACGAACTGACCGGACAACTGCGGGGAGAACTGCTCGGCACGCAGGGTAAACTCGGCAATGATCCGGTCATCCAACAGCGCGCAGCCGAGCTGTACCTCGCTTACTGCAACGACGCGACAGCCGTTGACCCCAATGTCGTACCCTCACTCATCGCGATCCTCGCACATACGGGCGGCGCACCCCGGTATGACGAATTTAACGAACGGTTCCGCACGGCCGCCACACCCCAAGAAGAACGCCGCTACCTTTTCTCGCTCGCATCATTCCAGCCCAAAGCCTTGCTCGAACGCACACTCACCCGCTCCATCAGCGGAGAAATCCGCACGCAAGACGCGCCGTTTCTCGTCAGCGCTATCCTGGGCAATGTCTATGGCAGAGAATTAGCCTGGGCTTTTGTGAAAACGAACTGGGAGAAGATGGATCACCGCTTCCCCAAACAGGGCCTGCGCCGCATGTGCGGCGGGATCGTCAGCCTCGCCACACCTGAACTCGAGCGAGACGTGCGGGACTTTTTCTCCATGCGCAAGATCGACCTCGGCGGGAAAACGCTCGATCAATATCTCGAACATTTGCGGATTGCCGTCACGGTTCGAGAGCGAGACAGCCAGGCCTTGGGTACATACCTCGCGCGATACCGATAGACCGGTATTGGCGAAGAGAGAGCTTATGATCACGAACATGCCCTGCACCACGTATACGGTGACAGACGTCGCCAACGTGTGGCGGTTCTACGAGCAGGATCTCGGGCTGACAGTCTCGCGAGTATTTCAAGAGGCCTGAACCGAATACGACCTGGCAGGCGGCACCTTTGCCGTCACAACACGTGTGGAAAACGTCAGCGCCGGTGGCGGGATCGGATTCGAGATCGATACGTGGACGCCATGATGACGACACGTCGCGCCAAGGGAACGACCGTCACGCTTGAACCAATCTCCTCGCCCGCCTGCCGGATGGCCGTAATACTCGATTTTGACGCCACCGCCCTGACACTCCACCAAGCCACCCAGCACTGGTAATACGGAAGAGGGGCTTGTCGTGTTGCCATTGGCATCGCTACAATCTGCCACCTGTATATTGCCTGTGATCAGCATATAGAGCCACTTCGTGGGGAGCGTGATGTTCGCGATGCACACGTGGAATTGCCCGCGCTGCGGGACATCCAAAACGCGTTTGGCACCTCGAAGAGGTGTGACCGATCACCTGCTCGGCGCCCTGACCATTTACCCGGTCCGGTGCCAGCTCTGTGCACACCGATTCACCACGTTCCTTGGCCGCATGAAGACAAATCCTCGCCGCAACTATGACCGGGTTACGGTGCAGTACCCGGCACAGGTCCGCCCCACCCATGATCCAAGCCAGCAGATCGTCGTCGAAGGGACACTGTCGAATTTGTCTCTCAGAGGGTGCCGCGTACGTACGAGCCAGCGCATTCCGATGGGATGCCAGGTGATGCTGGAATTTCATCCTGCCGAGTACGATGATCCCATCATGATCGATGGCGCCATTGTGCGCTCCCGTTGTGCCGAAGGGATCGGGCTTCGCTTTTCCAGTCTCCTTCGCTCGGAGGAACGACGCCTCCGCCGCATTCTCGACCTACGCCTTCCCGATCACGCCACTTGATGGTTGATACGCCCCCTCTTCAATCCACTCGGCAACCAGGCCGATAGTCGTCCACTGAGCGCGAGCAAGGAGACGACCGGTCTGGTGGCATCCTATTCGTGCCGAAGCACGGCCAGCGGCCGTTGGCCAAGAATCCGGTAGGTACTCGCAAAGCCTACGATCAGCGTCATCAACATCGTGAGGAGGAGGCCGATGCCAAGCACCTGGGGGTGTATGCTCCAGGGAAGATCGAACAAAAACCGCAATACGGCCCATGACAAGACACTCCCGAGGGTCAGTCCGATCAACCCGGCGACGGCGCCCAACAGGACATACTCCATAGCAAAGGCACGTGCAATCAGGCCGCGGGTTGCGCCGAGCGCCTTCAGAATAACCGACTCGTAGAGACGCCGGTAGCGTGTCGCTGCGAGTGCCGCCGCCATGACCAACCCGCCGGCCACAACACAAAACAACGCCACCGCCCTGATCGCCAGCGAGAGACGATCGAGAACCAGCGCGAACCCATCGAGCACGTCGCCGATATGGATCGCGCTGATGTTCGGGAATGAGGCGACGACCGCCTGTTGCAACGGCACCTCTTTATCCGGCGGGACCCGTACCGTCGCCACATAGGTAAACGGCGCCTCTCCCAGCGCGCCCGGGGATAAGATCATGTAGAAATTCGTTGAGAAATTTCCCCACTCGACTTTACGAATGCTGCTCACCTTCGCCGACACCGTGGCTCCCTGAATATCAAACTCCACGATCGAGCCGATCGTGAGACCTAAATGCGTAGCCGCGTCCTCCTCCACTGAAACCAGTGGGGTCGAAAAGACCTGCCCGGGCTTCCACCATTCCCCTTTGACCAGCTCATTGTCTTTCGGGAGCTGGTCAAGGAAGGTCAGCACATACTCACGGGTGAAATACCACTGTTTTCCACGCGCCTCTTTCCCCTCTGTGCGCTTATCCTCCTTCTCCATACTCTCTTCCGCCATGACGATATGTCCATCGACCGCATGAAGTCGCGAACGCACCAGTGGTGTGAGCTCAGGACGCGCCCGACCAGTCTCTCGAACAACCAACGACACGAACTCCTTCACTTGATCAGCTTGAATATCGATAAAGAAAAAGGTCGGGGCATCCGCCGGCCGTTTCTCCTGTATCTGGCTGAGCAACGCCTGTTCCACCAGCGATACCGTGACAATCACCATCACGCCGATGCCGATGGCGACCATAATCCCGGTTGCCTGGCTCCCCGGCCGCACCACATTGCCCAGGGCATAGCGAAGGCTCAAGACGCGAGGCATCGGCGCCCAAGCCAGCCCCCGCACGAACACTTGCGCACAGACAAAGAGGATCGTGATGGCGAGAGACAATGCACCGAGAAACAGGAAGCCGATCGACCAGGAGCCTGCTTGCCACACGGAGAGTGCGCATAACCCGAGAACGATCACTCCGGCCGAGCCGACATTCCATCGATCGGTCAGCCCCCATTTCACCCACCATCGTGACGAAGGAGTCCCCTGCTCAACCGACGCCTGTTCCGCATCGCGCCGAAAGATCGCACCCGGGTGAACGTCTCGAATCTTCAACAGGGGCCACAGGGTAAAGAGCAACGTCGACAACAGTCCCAGCGCAGCCCCTTTCATCAAAGGCCAGACCGAAAACCACGACAATTCCGAGGAGACGCCTAATTGATCGAGGAGGTCGGACACAAACAGCGCCGCCATGAGGGGAGGGAGCCCTCGTTGGAGCGTAATCCCCAGCAAGATCCCGGCGAGGCTCCCGACACATCCCAAGAAGATCGCTTGCACCACATACGTGGAGACCACCGTGACCGAATCCGCGCCGAGCGCTTTTAAGATCGCGATCGTCCGCAACTTTTCCCGCAAGAACGCATGAATCGAAGTCCCGACCCCCAGCCCACCGATGAAAAGCGCGGTGAGACCGATCAGCCCGAGATAGCGGGCGAGTTGGTCGAGAAATTGTCTCAACTGTGACTGGGCCGTGCGGTAGCTTGAGACGCGGGCAGAATCTGCCGCCAGCCGATCGCGCAGCTCAGCGAGGAGCGGCTCCATCGGCATATCGGAGGGCATCTTCACGAGATACCGTTCGCGCACCCGGCTCCCAGGCTTGATCAGCTCCGCCGCCCGTAATCCCTCCTGCGTGATCATCACCCGGGGACCCAAAATAAAGGCATTGGCCATGCGATCCGGCTCGGTTCGTACGAGGCCGTTGATCAGAAACGTCGCGTGACCGATCTTCACTTCATCCCCGATCGAGAGGCCCATCCGAATCAGCAGCGACTCCTGCACCACTGCGCCAAAGCAAACATGCCCGCCACAACGAACCTCATCCGGGTGGAGCAGGGCATCAAGCGATTGCGCCGGATCGAGTCGGATCGTTCCATAGAGGGGATACGCCGACTCAACCGCTTTCAGTTCAATGATCTGGATCGATTGGGTTGCAGCGGATCCTTTGGTCGTGCGCGCGGCCATGGCCACGAGCTCGCTCACATGGGTGAAGGCCATGTCTCGATCGCCCAGCGAGTTCATCACCGTCTGTCCCGCGAGACTCAGGGGATACGTCAGACGAACTTCGAGATCGCCGCCTAGCAACCCCCGCGCTTCTTTCGTGACGGCATGCTCCATGTTTGTGCCAAAGAGGGACACCCCCACCAAAGCCCCGACACCGATTGCGATACAGGCGAAGAAATAGAGAAAGTGCCGCCAGGCTCCCCTGGTTTCACGCCAGGCCATCCTCAAGATGAAGCGATTCACTGGGATGACTCTGCGAGCCGATTGTCTGGGTCGGTGAGGCGGTCGGATTCGATGCGGCCGTCGCGCAACGCAATCACGCGCTCCATCGAAGACGCGATGGCTCGATCATGCGTGACGAGGACTAAGGTGGTGCCGTAATCGCGATGGAGAGCCAGGAGCAAATTCATCACATGCTGTCCCGTGGCCGAATCCAAATTACCGGTTGGCTCGTCGGCCAACAGAATCGGTGGGTGACAAGCAAACGCTCTGGCCACCGCCACACGCTGTTGCTCGCCTCCCGACAGTTGGACGGGATAATGATGCAGCCGCTCTTCCAGGCCGACGGTCTGTAACAGTTCCGTCGCGCGATCCTGCGCCGTGCTCATCCCTGCTAGCTCCAACGGCACCAGGACGTTCTCCAGTGCGGTGAGAGTGGGAATGAGATGGAAGGATTGGAAGATATAGCCGATGTGATCGCGACGATACCGCGCCAGAGCGCTCTCGCGCATCGTCGAGATTTCCACGCCGTTCAACGCGATGGAGCCGGACGTCGGGCGATCCAGTCCCGCGATGAGGCCCAGCAAGGTAGACTTGCCGCTCCCGGAAGGACCGACAATGGCCACGCGCTGCTTATCAGGAATCTCGAGTGTGATATCGTCGAGGATCGTGACCTCATGGCCACCACCGGCTAAGCGCATGGTCAGATGAGAGATGGTAATCATGTCGTTGGTCAGACCCCCACAGTATCGTCCACGTGAAGGCTATATTATACTGGATGAACATGCGCCGCTCATGGATTCTCACAAAACTATTTTCTTGCCTCTGCCTTTCCCTGATCCTCCCCTGTGGGTATGACCTCGACGGTGCGTCCGCCTCTCCCCCCCCGTCTCCGATCACTGCTCGCCATGGCGTGGGACCGCGGCTGGAAACAGATGTCACAGCGCAACCGGGCCAGCCGAAGACTCAGGTCTCCATTGATCGTCCCCGCATCGTCGCCTTCGGCAACAGCCTGACGGCCGGCTTAGGTGTGGCGCCGGATCAATCGTATCCCGCTCACCTGCAGCGGACATTGGACGCAGCAGGCTATGCCTATCGGGTCGTGAATGCTGGAGTCAGCGGTGATACGACAGCCGGCGGAGTCCGGCGGGTTTCCTGGGCCTTAACCCACAAGCCGGTGATCGTCATTCTAGAGCTCGGCGGCAACGATGGGCTCCGCGGCCTCAGCCTGCAAGAGACGAAGGCCAACCTCGAACGAATCATTCAACAGCTCCAACAGGCCTCCGTCACCGTCGTGTTAGCCGGGATGAAACTCCCCCCGAATTATGGGCAAGACTATACCGACGGGTTTGAAGCGCTCTACCATGCCTTGGCAAGACAGTACCACCTGACGCTGATTCCATTTTTTCTCGATGGAGTAGCAGGCTTGTCCTCTCTCAATCAGGCCGACGGCATTCATCCGACCGGAGAGGGCTATCGCATCATTGTCGAGAAGATCTTTCCAACGCTTGAACCGCTGTTGGAGCGAAACCGGTAAGGGCGGTGGCTTCCGTCGGAATCCTTCAAAGAGATGAAGGAAGCCTGATGAGAGCAATCCAACGGTGAAGAATTACACAGAGATGGAAAAACTAGAGGAAAGGAGGCGCGCGTGAAGGAGGCTGCGAACTATGGCAAACATGGAGTTGGGTAACGGGAGACGTTTGTTCAAGGGCAGTTGAGTATCGGACTGGTACGACATCGACCGCTGTGCCTTCGACGGCATCGGCTGCGATGCAGAGCCAGAAACAGAGTGCGGTGGCGTGAGTCGCCGCATTGTGATGCGCATGTTGCCCCATGTGGGCGGTGAGCTGCGGATACACAATCCCGCTGAGCGCCACAAGCCAGAGCGCTAACCCTCCGACTACACATTGTCGAATCCTACAGTTCATAGACCTTTATCGAAGAGCCGCTGCTTTTACCGGCACCTGTTTCTGAATCCGGGAGATGGCGTCATCGATTTTCTGTTCGGTGAGCAGGCCACCTTTGATGTATTCCTGCACGCGCCCCTCTTGATCGATGAAAACACTCACTGGTAATCCGAACACGCCGAACTGGTTGGCCACTTTATTGTCTCGATCCATCAAGACCGGAAACGTATGGCCGTACTGCTTGATGTGCTCGCGCACTTTTGCATCGTCTTCCAACTCATTGACCGCGAGGACGACGAAACCTTTGTCGCGTAACTTGTCGAAGCTGGCTTGCATGGCGGGCATTTCCGTCGTGCAGGGTTTGCACCAGGTGGCCCAGAAGTTCAACAACACAATCTTGCCGCGATACTGGCTGAGGCTCTGTTCCTTGCCCGCCAGATCGGTCAAGTGAAAATCTTCTGCCTGCATGCCAACCGCCGGGACTCGTGAGCCCATGCTCCATGCCCCTGGCACCGGCGCCATCGTCCAGGCGCAGGCTGACAACACCAACCCAAGCAGTGCAGCCTTGGTTGTCTTCTTCATTGGCTCCTCCTTCCGTTCATCCGGCGGCCTCACATCACGCACCCGGCTTGATCAACTGGAACGACTTTGAAATGCCGAACACAAAACTGGTTCCTTGCGCGAGATTGTTATTCGCATCGCGCGCGATAGGAATCTGGCTATAGAAATACACCGACGTCGCATCGGTCCAGGAAGAACTCACGAGATCTCCGAGGCTAATCTGGAATCCAGGCGTATAGGCAAAATATGTCGAACCGGTATTGGGCACCCGGCGATTCATGACAGTCGGGTCGATCACGGCTGGGCCCGATCCAGTAAAAGGGGCCGCTGATTGCTCCAGATTGGCATGCACATTGTCATGGACGAGGTAGCGATAATTAAATTGATTCGTCACGACCAGCCAGGGCAGGGTGACAAGATTGAGGCCGAAGTTGAAGAGAAACTCGTCGCCGAATTGATAGCCGTCCCGATTGCGGTAGGTGTGGCGATAGCTGCCATAGGCAAATTGGTTCAGCCGGTGCGGAATCAGCTCATAGGTCTGATAGACCGAACCGATCAAGCCAACGTGGCCCCGCCCCAACTGCCCGGACGATTCCAGCACGCGGTCGCCGCTGTCTCTGGCTCTCGTGTCGCCGGTCGGTAGATCCATGCCAAAACCCAAGACCACCAGGTTTCTCAGGGTGGGCAATACATTGTACTTGGCTGTCACCCGCATATCCCCGATCCCGTTATCGAAAAAATTAGAATTTTCACCAAATTCTGTTGTCGACTCACCGATCTCGTCGATATGCCCGTGTTTACGTTTTAAATAGGGCACCGTCACTTGAACGGCAAACCGGTCAGTCACCCCATAGTTCATGTCAAGCGTATAGGTCTGGGTGATCGTTCTGGTTTCTTGATGATGGTCCAAGATCAAACGCTGGTTCGCCTGATCTGCTGCCGGGATAATGCCATTGGTTCCACTGAGCAGTCGCATAGGGGTGTAATTGTAGATACCATTGATCGTCAGCACTCCTTCTTGCGGCACTTGCTGCTGAGACCCAATCACGACGAAACAGGTCACGGCGCCGCAGGATGCCTGCGCGGTCTGGACGCCTAGCCACGAAAAGACAACGAGTGCAAAACTGAGAATGAATCCGAGTATGAACCGTTTCCCTGTCATGATGATGCTGGTCCTTTCTCTCTATAAGAAGAATCGTCCCTATCCGCCTCTGTTACAACCCACTCCGTGGATTGCGTGCGAGACGAAATGCGGCCCTGCCGCGAGGCTATGAGCGACGGAGACTAGAGAGAGAAAGACGGAGGGGCACGGCTGGAAGAAGTCTGGCACGACTCGATTAAGGGCTTAGCAAAATGGGGGAGCGTGATGAGAGCAATAGGACTGAGTTCGGCCTGAAAGGTGACCACCGCACTATCGAGAACCGTCCCGGCGGCACACATCCAGGAGCAGAGCACGGTACCATGCGTGGCAGCCTGATGCTGGGCATGGTGCCCGGCATGCTCGACCAACTGCGCCTGCGCCAATCCGCCGACGGAAAGGACACAGAGCACCAGGAGGATCGACAGAAATTTGAGGACTGTGTGGTTCATCAGAAGACGACCCAGTATGACTCGATCGAACCTTAAGGGACGCTTCCTATGTCTGTCAAGCCCGCGCCCCGACCCCGCAGAATGTTCAAAAGGAGCGGCAGCAAGGCCGCAGCGAGCTTTGAGGCGGGAGGTACACACCGCACTTCGTGTGGGCCGTTCGCCCTTATAATGAATCTTGGCGAACGGGTAAGCCCCTCTAGTGTTTCCGACATCCGAGAATCTCATTCGGTACGTTGAGCCTCTGAGGGATGTGAGAACGATCCCGGCGAACTTTTTCAGCATCCTGCTGAGCCTCTGCTTGTTATAGGATTCATAGGAAAGATGCTGTATACTACGCTGATTATTTTCGGAGACTGCGACGTTCGTTCCGAGCGATAGCACCATGGTCACGCAACTACTCAACCAGATTTTCGGCAGTAAAAACGATCGTGAAATCAAGGCACTCCGTCCGACTGTGGAGCGGATCAATAGCCTGGAATCCGGCCTGACTCCGCTCTCCGATCAGGCCCTCGCGGACAAGACCCAGGAATTCAAGAAACGCCTTGAGGCCGGGGAGACCCTGGACGACATCCTGCCTGAGGCCTTCGCGGTCTGTCGTGAGATGTCCCGCCGCAAGCTGAACATGCGCCATTTCGATGTGCAGTTGATCGGCGGTGTGATTCTCCATCGAGGCCGCATCGCTGAAATGAAGACCGGCGAAGGGAAAACCCTGGTGGCCACGCTGCCGGTGTATCTGAATGCGCTCGAAGGAAAAGGCGTGCACCTTATCACCGTGAACGACTACCTCGCCAAGCGCGATGCGCAGTGGATGAGCGTGCTCTACCACGCACTGGGACTTTCGGTGGGCATCACTCAACATGATGCCTCCTTTTTCTTCGATCCGACCTATGAGGCCTCCGACAAGCGACTCCAGTCTCTTCGACCCTGCACGAGGCCTGAAGCCTACCGTGCCGACATCACCTACGGCACCAACAACGAATACGGGTTCGATTACCTCCGCGACAACCTGGTCGTCACCGATTTGGCCCAGTGCGTACAGCGCGAGTTGAACTTCGCCATTGTGGACGAAGTCGACAGTATCCTCATCGACGAGGCCCGCACGCCGTTGATTATCTCCGGCCCGACGGATGAAACGACCGATCTCTACTACCGCATCAACGCGATCATCCCGCAGCTGAAACTGGACCACGACTATACGGTCGAGGAAAAAACGAAGACCGCGTCGTTGACCGAAGACGGGAACGTCCGGGTCGAGAAATTGCTCGGCGTAGACAACCTCTACGACCCCGCCCATATGGAACTCGTCCACCACGTCGTCAAGGCGCTCCAGGCCTATGCCCTCTACAACCGGGATGTGGACTATGTCGTGAAAGAGGGCGAAGTCATCATCGTGGACGAATTCACCGGGCGACTCATGCCGGGACGCCGCTGGAGCGACGGCCTGCACCAGGCCGTCGAAGCCAAAGAAGGCGTGAAGATCGCCAACGAGAATCAAACGTTGGCCTCGGTCACCTTCCAGAACTATTTCCGGATGTACAAGAAGCTCAGCGGCATGACCGGTACGGCGGACACGGAAGCGGCGGAGTTTGCCAAGATCTACAATCTCGACGTCAACGTGGTCCCGACCAATCGCAATATGATCCGGCTGGATTACGCGGATGTCGTCTACCGAACCGAGAAAGAGAAGTTCGCCGCGATCGTCGAAGAAATCAAGGAATGCCACGAGCATGGCCAGCCCGTCTTGGTCGGCACAATTTCCATCGAAAAATCCGAACGCCTCGCCGGCCTCTTGAGCCGGAGTGGCGTGAAACACAATGTCCTCAACGCCAAGCAGCATGAGCGAGAAGCCGAGATCATCGCCCAGGCCGGACGCAAGGGGGCCGTCACCATCGCCACGAACATGGCGGGCCGCGGCACCGACATTGTTCTGGGCGGCAATCCCGACTTCATGTTCAAACAGATCCTGTACCGGGAAGAGAACCTGACGGATGCGCGCAAGCTGGAGATCTTCGAAGAGATTCGGGCCGACTGCGAGAAGGACAAACACACCGTCATCGCGGCCGGCGGACTCCACATTCTCGGAACCGAACGCCATGAAAGCCGCCGGATCGACAACCAGCTCCGAGGCCGCGCCGGTCGCCAGGGCGACCCTGGTTCGTCACGATTCTACCTGTCATTGGAAGACGACTTGATGCGCATCTTCGCCTCCGAACGGGTCTCCCAAATGATGCTCAAGCTCGGCATGGAAGAAGGCGTCCCGATCGAGCACGGCATGGTCTCCCGGGCCATCGCTAACGCCCAGAAGAAGGTAGAAGGCCACCACTTCGACATCCGGAAACAGCTGTTGGAGTACGACGACGTCATGAACAAGCAGCGCGAGGTGATTTATCAACGCCGCCGCGCCGTTTTGGGCGGAACGAATCTGAAAGACGATCTTCGCGACATGATGGACGGCCTGGTGGACTCCGCGCTGAGCATCTATTGCCCGGCTGAACAATACCAGGAGGAATGGGATATCAAAGGGCTCGTGGAAATCATGCTCAGCCAGTTCGGACTCGACATCTCCCAGGGCAAGGGCGACGGCGGCGAACCACTCCGCACCATGGGACGCGACGCGTTGCTCGAAGACCTTCGCACGCAGTTGCGCGATGCCTACGATCGGAGAGAACAGGATCTGAGCCCTGAATTAATGCGTTTCCTGGAAAAGAACTTTATGCTCCAGGTCATCGACCACCACTGGAAAGACCATCTCCTCGGGATGGATCACCTGCGCGACGGGATCGGATTGCGCGGCTACGGGCAGAAAGATCCGCTCATCGAGTACAAGCGCGAAGGCTACGATCTGTTTTCCGGCATGATGGAACGGGTTAAGTCCGACGCGCTTGATCGGCTCTTTCATGTCCAGGCGGTCCGGCACGAAGAGCAACCAGCCGCCCCACCGCCACCACCCGTCATCTCACGCCCCCTTCCCCCACTCATTCTCAATCGGGGAGAAACACCGGTCGCCCCGCAAACGGTGCAGCGAAACGACGACAAAGTCGGCCGCAACGACCCCTGCCCCTGCGGCAGCGGGAAAAAATACAAAAAGTGCCACGGAACGTAAGAACGCGACACTGACGCTCTCGCTCTCCTACCTCCGAAGCGACCCTTCCGGATTCTCCTGGGTGGAAACCTTCTGGAATTCCCTCGGCTGCGACGGGCGTCGCAGTGCCTCGGTCAGTTCCAGCTTTCCTTCCCAGGAGAATCTCTGTAGGTCCCCGCTTCTCCGGCAAGGTCCGCGAGGAGCGTCAGCGTCGTGGGGGGGGGGGGGAATTACGAAACCGAGACTCCCGCGATTAGCGACGCAGGACTATACGAGCTTGCTGTTGAATTGGAATGGGAAAAGGGTGTCACGGTTTGGCTGGCTCGGCATAGTAGAAACCCCAGCTGGAAGCATCTGTATGCGACCACGCTGGCAACTTGACCTTCTCTGCACCAAAACAATCCCAGAGGCTGGGAGTCGGAGGAGCTCCGACAGCGCCAGTCGAACGACCCGCATCCTTCTAAAATATCCTGCCAAGCTCGCTCGTAATTTCCTAGGGATGGGGCTGATTGATCTTCTACTG
>Ga0163153_10000712_pt1 | contig 56296 bp, 60 predicted proteins | sample OliLakLV19MP6IB1_FD_148629 | JGI IMG/M metagenome (GOLD analysis project Ga0163153, IMG submission 148629) | Freshwater microbial mat bacterial communities from Lake Vanda, McMurdo Dry Valleys, Antarctica - Oligotrophic Lake LV.19.MP6.IB-1 | ecosystem: Environmental > Aquatic > Freshwater >... | reverse complement strand
CGTCCGCGGCCGCCGCCGATGACCACGACGACCCGCGTGTCGTTGCCGGCGAGCGTGCGCACCACTCCCGCGAGCGCGATCTGGTCGGCGGCGTCTTCGATCTCGTCGGCGTGCAACGCGAGCAGCAGGGTCTTGCCGCGAAATTCCTCGAGGTAGAACTGCCGCTCGTCGAAGGCCTCGATGTCCGCGAGGCTCGGGCTCCTGTGCATGCGAGCGCACCTAGCACATCCGCAAGCCGAGACAGAATCCCCCCCCCCGAAGCCTTGGCGAAGGGGGGGCGAAGGGGGGGCGAATAGAATTGACACCGGGGTCTCAGGCGCTAGCGTACCCAATCCGCATGAACCTCTTCGCCTCAATCCGGCCTATGATCGGCCTGCTCGCGTTCTCGCTCGCGACCCCGGCAGCGCAAGCGGCCATCGAGTTCGAACATCCGGGCTTCAGCGAAGAGGTCGTCGCCGCCGACCTGCCGTTCGCAACCGCCGTCGCCTTCACGGCCGACGGCCGCATCTTCATCGCCCTCAAGAGTGGCGTCGTCCGCGTCTGGCGCGACGGCACCCTGCTGCCAACGCCGTTCATCGACATCTCGGAGCAGGTCAACGACGTCTTCGAACGCGGCCTTCTCGGCCTCGCGCTGCATCCGGACTTTCCCGCGCAACCCTTCGTGTATCTGCTCTTCTCTCGCGATCCTCCCGGCGTCGTCGCCGACGGCGCCGGCGGCCGCGTTGCCCGGCTCATTCGCGTCGAGGCGGATCCACTCGCCGACCACGACGTCGCCCGCGCCGGTATGGACCAAGCACGGAATCCGGGTTGTCTCGCCGATCCGCCCGAAGGCGGTTGTCCGGGCCATGTGGTTCTGCTCGGCCGCAACAGCCTGCGGCCGCTGATCGGCGACGAAAGCAACGGCCGCGACACCAGCCGCGCTTCGTGTATGGAAGGCGGCTCGATGGGGACGGTGCCGATTGTCCTGCCGGCTGACGATCCCGTGCTGCCTTACCCCGAGGGAACGAGTCGGCCGAGCGAAGATTGCTCGCCAATCGACGAGCGCACGCACACCATCGGCACCGTCGCCTTTGGCCGCGACGGGGCGCTGTTCGTCGGCGCCGGTGACGGTGCCAACTTCAACGTGGTCGACCACCGCGCGCTGCGCTCGCTCATGCTCGATAGCCTCGCCGGCAAGATCCTCCGGATCGATCCCGCCACCGGTGACGGCTTGCCCGACAATCCCTACTTCGACAGCGCCTGCCCGAGCTGCAATCGCTCGAAGGTCTGGGCGCGCGGCCTGCGCAATCCATTTCGCTTCGCCATCGATCCGCTGACCGGCGAGCCGGTGATCGGCGATGTCGGCTGGAATACCTGGGAGGAGGTCAATCGCGGCCGCGGCGCCAACTTCGGCTGGCCCTGCTACGAGGGTGGGCCGCTCGCCGGCCTCGAGGGCGGCGTCACCGCTAGCCTGGTCCAGGGCGACTACGCGGCTCACGAGACGACCGGCACTGCCTGTGCCCAGCTCTACGCTGCCGGCGTGGATTCCGTGCGGGCGTCGATTTTCGCCTACAGCCACGCCGGCGACGGTTTCGGCGGAGCCGGTGCCGCGGCGGTCAATGCAGGGGCATTCTACGCGGGCGACAGCTACCCGGCGGAGTTCGCCAACGCGCTTTTCCTGCTCGACTACAGCCGCCGCTGGATCCGCACGCTCGCCTTCGACGAGGCCGGCACGGCGACCGTCGGCAACTTCGGGCGCGAGTCGGAGGCCGGCATGGTCCAGATCGTCAACGGCCCCGATAGCAACCTCTACGTCGTCGTCTTCGCCGGTACCAGCAGCGAGGTGCGGCGCATCCGTTATACCCCGATAGGCTGCGGTCCGGGGGGAACCGACCCGGACGAAGACGGGGATGGCGTCGGCGATTGCCTCGACCGGTGTGCGGCTGGAAGTACGATCACCGCTGCGCGGCTCGCCCTGCACGGACACGGGGAGGCCGGCGCCGACACGTGGCTGACTTTCCGTGGCGCGATGAATCCCGGCACGGGGGCGCTCGATCCGCCGACGAGTGGCATTCGCTGGCGCTTGTTGGATGCACTCGGCGGCGTCGTGGCAGATGTCGTCGTGCCCCCGGGCGCAGGATGGCGAGCGGTGCGCGAGGGCTGGGTCTGGCGCGGCGAGCATTCGGTGCTCGGGCGTGCGCGGCTCGCGGTGCAGCGCCGACCGGCTGACCCGGAGCGCTGGTGGGTCCGGATCGCGGCGCGCCGGGCTACCCTCGGTATCGACGCCGGGAACCTGCCGGCAAGTGTGCTGATCAACCTTGGCCCGAGCGCGCCCGCGGTTTGCGCCGAGACCGGATTGGCAGGCCCTGCGCCGTTCGCCCAGTGCCGCGCAGCGGGGCCGGCGCAGCGGGTGATCTGTCGTTGAGGCGCAGTGACGAGCTGCATCGCCCGCGCTGGCAGCGCGGCCGCAGTCGGCGTATGAGGGGCGCCATGCTTGCACACAACAGCTATTTCGAGGGCAAGGTTCAAAGTGTCGGGTTCGAGCGCAATGGACGCCGCCAGACCGTCGGCGTCATCGACGCTGGTGACGTCTTTTTCGAGACCGCGGCGCCCGAGCGCATGACGGTGATCTCCGGCGAACTCTGGATTCGCATCGCCGGCGCGGCGGACTACCAGCCGTATCCGGCGGGCACGTCCTTCGAGGTGCCCGCCAACACCGGCTTCGCCATTCGCGCCGCCGCCCCTGCGGCGTACCTGTGCGAATTCCTGTGACGCGTACTGCCGGCGTTCACGTGACTTTAGAACTGATACGTCAGCTTGAGTCCCGTCTCGTCGCGCCGGTGGTTCCTGCCGCCGGCGAACCACGGGTCATTGCTCGGGTGATCGGCGCCGAAGTCGGTGAAGTAGCGTTGCTGCAACGTGACGATCATCGAGTTGGTGACGAAGTAGTCGAAGCTCCAGAGGAACTGCATGTTCGCGTTGACGGGATCCGCGATCACCGCGAGCAGCGGCAGTAGCCGGCCGTTGCTGTAGAAGCTCGTCGCCGCGATGCTCAGCAGGTGCTCCCAGCGCCGGATGTCATCGCCGTTGCCGGGGACGCGCGCATTCTGTTGGCGCTCTACCTGGCCCTGGAACGGGCCGTCGACCCAGTAGCCGATGTCGCCGAAGTAGGGCGCCTCAGACGTCCCGGCGTTGCCGCGCAGCAGGTCGATGTCGCTGCCGAGGGTGTAGGTCCAGAAGAACTGTCCGCTCAGGAACCACGCTGACTCCTTGTTGATTGCCGGAATCCACGTCGCCCGATCGAAGCCGAGCATGCCCGACCACTGGTCGCGCTCGGTGTAGCCGAGCGGGGCACTGCCGAGATCGAAGACGAAGCCAGACGGGACCGGTCTGCCCTGGAGCGTTACGGCCACCAGCTTGTTCGGCTCGATCGTCTGGAACGGTGCCCCCTTGACGTAAGTCGTCTCCACCCGGATCGAGGCCTGGGTCACCCGCTCCTCGAAGTACTTCGCGGTTAGACCGAAGATGTGCACGTAGGGGTGCACGACCTCGGCGACGATGTCGATTGGGTACACCGGCACTGCGCTGCTCGGGTCCGTTCCGTCGGTCTGGTATGTGCCGGTGGGAATCGCGCCGAGTCCCGGAACCCGCGGCAGGTCGACGCTGCTGATGCGCACGGCGAAGGGCGAACTCGCGCCAACGGCGCGGCCGCGTGCGTAGATGTAGTTGCCCGTGACCTCGACGCCGCCCGGGGTCGTCGCGTGCAGGCGGAGGCCGACTTCGCTGGCGTCCTTGGGGCCGCGGTGGAAATCGCCGCGCTGCACGCTGGTGCCCTGCATGTCGAAGCGGGGCGTCAGCGCAAACCGGGTCGTCGGGTCGAATTGCACCTGGCCGGAGCGCAGCGGGTCGGGGAACGGCAGCCCCCATGGGCGCGGCAGGAAGTCGGTGACCATGCCGGGCCGGTAGTCGCCGGGGTTGTAGACCAACTCGGTGTAGAGATCCTGCAGCGGCCCGACGTCGCCGAACTCCCACACTGCCTTCATCAGCCAGAGCGGCACCCGAATTTCGTCCCATGACTGCTCCTGCTGCAGGTGCCAACGGACGTCGATCGGGTTCCAGATGTCCATCAGCCGGAAGTAGTCCGACTCGCCCCAGACCACCTGCTGACGCCCGAGGCGCAAGAAGAGCGGGATCCGTGCGAAGCGCAAGTCCATGTAGGCTTCGCGCAGGTCGTTTTCGAATTTGAGATCCTCGCGGCGACTGTTCGAAAAGTCGGAGACGCGGCCGCCGACGAGATCGTCGCTGCGCTCCTGGCCGTGTTGCCGGTCGCCGGGCTGGATGTCGTAGAAAGAGTCGTAGACGCCGCGATAGAGGAGGACGGTCTTCCAGTCCTTCAAGAACGGCAGATCGACGCGATCGAGCAGGCGGCCGTTGTCGAGCCAGTCCCAGTCGGCGCGCAGGCGCAAGGTGTTGCGGTTCTGGACGAGTTGGAGGTCGTCGATCTGCGGGTGGCGGACGAGGGTCTGGCTCTCGATGTTACCCGAAAGGCCGAGATTGGTCGTGTCCAGCGCTGCGGCAGGGGCGAGCAGCAGCAGGCCGGCAAGGAGCCCCAAGCATCCGGCGCCTCGTGAGTCTCGGTGCTGCTTGCGTTCGCGTCCCGCTCCCAAGGAGAGGACACCCCCAGCCTCGTCGCCTTGCGGTTTCATGACACCCGCCTCCCTTGCGAGGTGAGTGCCAGCGGCAGCACGTTCACGTTGCTGCGAAGAAAGCTTCATCTCTTCCCAAGAATGCGAAGCGAATTGGTGAGCAACGTCAGCTGTGGCAACGACAGGGGTCGGTCCGCGACTTGCTTTGTTTCCAGTTGGAGGAATGGCGATGGCACACGGAAGGGATCAGGCTTCAGGTTGCACACGGCAGGTCGGCGCCCTCTTCGCCGCGGCGCTGGTCGTGTTCGCCGCCGCCGGCCCGGCGGTGGCGGACGATGCGCGTTCGCTGATGAAGAAGACGTTCGATCAGGCACGCATTACGTTCGCGGGAAAGATGCTGCTCGACTCGCCCGGCGGCCTCGAGCGCCACATCACCGTCAAGCACCGCCAGGAGGGTGAGACGGGCGCGACCTACATGGAGATCACTGCGCCGTTCAATCTCAAGGACACGCGCTTCCTGTCGTTCGACCACGACGGCCGCGAGGACGAGCATTTCACCTACGTGCCGATGGTGAAGCGCAGCATGCGCGTACCGAAGTGGACGCTCGAGCAGTCGTTCCTGGGCTCCGACTTCTACATGATCGATATCGCCATCCCCGAAATGAAGGACTTCGACTACGCCTTCGATGGCGAAGCGGATGTCGATGACGCCAAGTGTCGGAAGATCGTGAGTACGCCCAAGCGCGCTAGTGAGGAGCCCTACGGCAAGGTGGTTTACTGCGTCGACGAAGCCAAGCTGCTGAGCTTGCACACCGATTACTTCGACAACGACGGCAATCTCCTCAAGGTCTGGAAGCCGTCGAAGATCGAGGAGATCGATGGAGTTTGGACTCCGCTCGACCAGACGATGCGCACCGTCCCGTCGTCGACCGAGTCGCGCCTGCGCATTCTCGAGATCCGCTACCGCGTCGAGATCGACGACGATATCTTCGGCAAGGCGCACCTGGACCGTTGATCACGGATGGACAGCCGCTGCGGAGGCGATTAGCGTCGCTGCAGGAGCAGCTGCATGAATCACGTCGAACCCGAGATCACCGCGCCCGTAGACCTCTGTGGTCCTTCTGGGGACCTCAACCGCGATGCCGTCGGTTGGTCGCGCACGCCGGTGCATCGCTGCGCGCTCCCGGCGGGCTGGCCGCGGCGCAAACGCTGGGAATTCTGGGCTGTGACCACGGACACGCACTTGCTGCGGGTCACCTACGGCTGCACCGATTACATCGGCACGTTGACCGTCAGCCTGCTCGACTACGCCGTCGGCGAGCGCCTCGAGCACGCCAGCCTGGTGCCGCTTGCCTGGGGCATGGAGTTTCCCGAGAGCGTCGGCGGCAGCGATATCCACTTCGCCGCCGGCGGCGCGCGCGTGGAGATCACCGAGGAAGACGGCGGCACTCGCCTGTATGCCAACGTGGATACGCGCAAGATGAAGCTCGAGGCGGAGGTCTTCGTCACCTTGCCGCCCGGGCACGAGACGCTCAGCGTCGTCATCCCGTGGTCCGACACCAGCTTCCAGTACACTTCCAAGCACAACACCCGACCGGCGGCGGGCTACGTCAAGCTGAACGAAGCGGCCTACGTGTTCAGTCCAGAGAACCACGCCTACGGCTGCCTCGACTTCGGCCGCGGCGTCTGGCCCTACCACACCGCCTGGAACTGGGCCGCGGCCTCGGGCCTCCAGGGCGGCCGCGTCATCGGTCTCAATCTCGGCGGCAAGTGGACCGACGGCACGGGCATGACCGAAAGTGGCATCTGCGTCGACGGGCGGCTGCACAAGATCAGCGAGGACCTCGTTTGGGAATACGACCGGCGCGACTTCCACCGCCCGTGGCGCATTGTGGCGCCGCAATGCAAGCGCGTCGACCTGCGCTTCACGCCGTGGATCGACGAGCAACAAACGATCGACCTGCTCGCTGTGCGCACCGAACTCCACTGGAGCCTCGGACACTTCTCCGGCTTCGTCGTCAACGACGTCGGCGAGCGCATCGAGCTCCGCGATCTCCTCGGCTGGGCCGAGGAGCACCTGGCGCGCTGGTGAAATCAGGCGCGGACGCGCACCGGGAGTCGCGCCAGGACTCGGAATAGCGACGGGCCCCGGTCGAGGGTGTCGGTGCTCCGCTCGATGACGCGGAAGCGTCGCGCCAGGCCGCCGATGGCGAGTTGCGTCTCCATCCGCGCGAGGTGTGCGCCGAGACAGAAGTGCACGCCGCCGCCGAAGCCGAGGTTGTCCTCGCCGGCGCGGGCGATATCGAAGCGATCGGGGTTGGGGAACATCTCGGGGTCGCGGTTGGCCGCCGCGAGCAGGCACATGACCGGACGGTCGGCCGGAATGACGCGTTCGCCGAACGCGGTGTCTTGGCGGGTGACCCGCACCGTGAGCACGATCGGCCCATCGTAGCGCAGGCATTCCTCGATCGCCGAGGCGATCAAAGAAGGTTCTGCCTGCAGTCGTGCGAGTTGGTCGGGATGGTCGAGCAGGGCGAGTACGCCGTTGCCGATCAGGCCGATCGTGGTTTCGAAGCCGGCGATCAGCAGGCCGATCGACTGGGACAGCAATTCGTTCGGGCTGAGCCGGTCGCCGGCCTCCTCGGCGCGGATGAGATCGCTGAGCACGTCGTCGCCGAGATGTTTGCGCCGGTCGCTGATCAATTCCGTGAAGTATGTGGAAAGTTCACCGATGGCGGCGATGCCGCGGTCGATCGTATCCTGAGGCTGCAGCAAGCCGGCGAGCAGGTGGGTCGCGGCGGCGGTCCAGACGGTGAAGCGATCGCGGTCGGCGAGCGGCACGTCCATCATTTCGCAGATGACGGTCGCAGGGACGGGCAGGGCGAGGTCGGCGATGATGTCCATTTCGCCGCGCTCAGCTGCTTGATCGAGCAACTCGTCGACGAGGCGCTCGACGCGGGCGCGCAGGCTCTCGATGGCGCGCGGGCGGAAGGCGTGCGACATGAGCTTGCGGATGCGGGTGTGGTTGGGCGGGTCCTGGCGCAGGATGAACTCGCCGGGGCCGCCGTCGCCCGTAGTGATCGCACCGAATACCGAGCCGTCGGCCATGCGCACGCCGGAGGGTACTTCCTTCAGCATGCGCACGACGTCGCGGTAGCGGGTCAGGCGGAAGATACCGATCGGCGTCTCGTTGACGGGATCGTGGCTACGCAGCCGCGCGAGCAGCGGGTAGGGGTTGTTACGAAATTCGGGCGACAGCGGATTGACCCCGAGCCAGGGGTCGTCGCGCCAGGTTTCGTCGTAGCTGCTGGATTCCGGCATGTGCTGCCCTCCTCGTCTGTCCGGCGGCAGGAGAGCACGGCGCCCGGGTTATGGCGAGCGGGGCTGAGAAGCTTGGCCCCACGCTTCGTCGGGCCGCGCGGTACAATTCGCGGTTCGCGCGAGAAAAGCGATGGCGGATCCGGGCGGTCCTGTGCTAGCGCACGGAAGTAGCCGACGGGGGGCGAGTCGTTCCGGCTCGTGCCGACCGAAGAATTTTAATTGAGGCGGAGTGCGCCTTGCCAACAGGCGTAGCGTCCCAGCGATGAGGAAAAATCCGATGGGGAAGATCGTAGTTCAGAGCCTGGTGGCGTTCGCCGGCGGGATGATCGTCGCGAGTGCGGCGCTGGCCGCAGCGACGCCGGCGCAGAAGTGCCAGGCGGCGAAGAACCAGGAAGCGGGCAAATACGCGGCGTGCCTGACCAAGGCGCGGGCGAAGCTCATCACGTCGGGTTATCAGGACAAGTACGACGCCGCGATCCTGAAGTGCGCGACGAAGCTCGGCGAGAAGTACACCAAGCTCGAGGCGAAGGCAGTCAAGGCCGGGGGCGCCTGCCCGACCGCGCTCGACAGCGGTGCCATCGATTCGCGGGCGACGAGCTACGCCGACGCCGTGGACGCCATCCTCGGCGGCGAGCGCTTCGTCGACAACGGCGACGGCACGGTCAGCGACCGCACGACCGGTCTGGTGTGGGAAAAGAAATCCGACGACGACAGCATCCACGACCGCGACAACACCTATACCTGGGGCGACGCGAGCCCGCCGTACGGCCCGACCGGAACCGCATTCGCGGCGTTCCTCGCGGTCATCAACGGCGGCGACGGCGTGAACACCTGCTTCGCCGGATACTGCGATTGGCGGCTGCCGAGCGACGTGGAGTTGGCGAGTCTGGTGGACGCGAGCGAGGCGGCGCCGACGCTTGCGCCAGCATTCAAGACGCCGTGCTCGGCGGCGTGCGCGGTAGCGGACTGCAGCTGCGCGGCACCGGCTCCGTACTGGTCCGCGACGACGGAACCCGCCTTCCCGGCGACCGCCATCTACGTCGACTTCAATGACGGAACCTCCTTCCTGGCTGCCAAGTCGGCCGCGCACCATGCGCGCGCGGTGCGCAGCGGGCTCTGATTGCGTCGTCGGCTGGGTGTTCGCGTCGATGAGATCGCCTCGCCGACCGCGCTGCCAGCGTGCATGATGCCCCCGCGAATCTTGCACGTTCGCGCGGACGCGCCGCTCGCGGAGCTGCAGCGGCTCGGTCCCTACGGGATCGAGTCGCTGATTCCACCGGCCGACGAGGCCGCGTGTACGGCGTATCGGGTGCGGATCGAGGCGCACAGTGAGACGAGCGTGAGCTACCACAAGGTAGCCGAGGAGATTTACTACGTCCTCGAAGGGCGCGGCGTGGCCTTGCTCGACGGCGAGCGTTACGAGCTGCGGCCCGGAGATTTCCTGCGCCTACCGCCGGGCACGACCCACGGCTTCCTGACGGCGGACGAGCCGCTGGTCATGCTCGACATCCACACCCCGGGCTCGCGTCCGGACCACGACGTCTACTTCGTCGGCGAAACCCCGGAGGGGTTCGGCGGCTGAGGGCTGGCGCCCGCGCGACTTCAAAAGGTATCGGAATCCGTTGCGGCGTAGCGCGGATGCCGCTCGATGTGGCTCTCATGCCAGGCGCGCGCAACGAGCGTTTGCAGCGGCACCCACGCTTCGTCGCCGTCTGCAGCCTCAACTCGTAGACTGACGGCGGGATTGAGTTCGTAGTTCCCTTGCCGTTCGCGGACCCAGAGCTTGCGGTTCGGGATGTAGTTGCCGTCCCGTTCGTTTCTGGCGAACAGATGATTGAGGTATGTCCGCTTGCGGCGTGCCTCGCGCACGACGATGTTCGGGAACTGCGTGAAGGCGTCGCGCAAGAGAAGCGCGGTGCAGAGTCCCTGCTTGCGGCCCCAACGACGCCGATAGAGGCGGGGGTAGTTGACGATACAGGCGTGCAAGAAAAAGTACTCGCCCTGCTCGCGTCCGACCTGGACCAGCCGGCCGTCCACCTGCAAATCGAAGGATGGTGCCGCCAGGGCATCGTAGATGCGCCCGAAATCGCTGCTGGCGAATTCCGGGTCTTGGTACGCTCGGTCGATCGCCCAGTGCAACGCTGACCGTCCGAGGTGGTCGCGCGCGTCGCGATTGGCGCCGCGGTCGAGGAGCGCCTCGATCAATCCGGCGTTGCCGGCTGCGGCCGCCAGCATCAGCGCAGTGAGGTTGTGGGGATTGCGAAAGTCGATGCCGTACTGCTCGCACTTCTCCAGTACGGACTTGAAGATCTTGCCCTCGAAGCCCGAGAGCATGCGCTTGCGAACCGCCGCGCGGAGGTGTTCGCCGTCCGTCACCGCCTGCACGTGCGCCGATCGCAGCCGCACGACGAGATTATCCTCGCCGTGGAAGAGCGCAAAATCGATCATCTGCTGTTTCAACTTTGCGGAGATGCACGCCGGATCGAGCGCTGTCGCTGCCGCTGCACGCAGCGTTTCGCCTTCGAGAACCTTCCAGGGAATCTGTGCCCGGCGGAGGACGGTGCTCTGGATCGCCTCGACCTGCTCGCGCTTGCCGTGCTGCTCGAGCCGGTGCGCTTCCCGTTGCCATTCCTCGCGGTCGAGGCAGGCGTGTGCGACCAGGTTGGGCTCGTACAGACCGCGTTCCTCGAGCCAACCACGCCAGGTCTCGAATAGCGGGTAAACCGCGGCGCGCTGTTCGGGGGAAAAGATGGACTGCCGCACTCCGAGCCCGACGTAGGCCTCGGCTGCAAGCGGGCCTTCGGGCTCGGCGGTGATCACGCCGCGCAGCTCCTCGAAGCATTGGTGCGCATCGGCGAAGCGAACCTTGTGTCGATGCCGAGCGAAGAACTCGACGAAATCGCGAAACAGAACGGCTCGTCCCGGCCGCTGCAGGGGTAGGGGTGTCGACGAGCGCGGACTCCTCGACGCGGGCGCCGCGCAGGAAGCGCGATTTCTCGTAGGCGTGTTGAGGAATGATCTCGAGCGCCAGGCAGACCGTTTCGCCGCGGTACTGCACGAACGACAGGAGCAGGCGGGCGGCGTCGTCGAGCTTGGCTCGATGGTATCCGGCGCCCGCGAGCTTCTTCACGTCGGGCGAGCGGAAGTCGTCGCGTTCGATCGCCGCGCGGACCTTCTCCAGCTTGGCAGCAAACGGCCCGGCGTGCAGGCCTTCGTAGGTGAGAAAACGCATCGCGTGTCGCCTTGAATGAACCGGGGACCGGCTATCAAATGATGGATGGCCGGCGCAACCGTAGCGACGCGAGAGCAGGGATCACCAGCGCTAGCCGATCCGGTGCCGACGGAAAGGAATTCGCATCGTAGACTCCGCCGAAAAACTCGAGCGGGTGAACGCCCTGCGCAACCCAATGACCTTTGATCGTGGGAGCCTACAGCGCCGGCGTCCTCGGCCTACTCGATGGGCGGTGTCGCCAGATCCCGACCTCGGCCGCCGGCGCCGCACGCTGAGGAAGATTGCAATGGGACGTGGCCGTCATCCACGACACCGGGGCAAGTTCAGGGAGTTGCTGAAAGGAAAGGTGGCCCAGGAGGGACTTGAACCCCCACTCCCTTGCGAGAAGCAGATTTTGAGTCTGCCGTGTCTGCCATTTCACCACTGGGCCGGACGGGTCGCGTTGCGCGCGACCCGCGTTTTGAGTTTTTAGTTTTTAGTTTTGAGTTGGCGGAAAATCAATCGCAACGGCCCCCCGACCTTCAACTCAAATCTGTGGATGCACTTCCTTCAGCTAAAAACTCAAAACTAAAAACTTTCCCGTCATTGCTGCTGCTCATCCGGGTTCGGTTTCAAGAAGGTGTCGATCGGAGCACTCGCTTCTTTGGCGCGACCCGCTTGGTGCAATTCCACCTTGGCCAAGGCCTCGCGCGCGAGGCGACGCAACGTCGGCGTCGTCTCCTCCTCCGCCATCCGCCGCAGCGGATCGGTCGCCTGGGTGGCGCCGATGTCGCCGAGCGCGTAAATCGCCGTGCCGCGCGTCTCCTTGTCCAAGTCGCGCTCGAGTAGGTCGAGGATCGCCTGCGCCGCACTCGGATCGCCGATCTCCGCGAGCGCCGCGAGGATGCGCTGCTTGAGCTTCTCTTCCGTCGACACCAGAAACAAATGCTGCACCAAGACCTGCGTCGCCTCGCTCGCCCGCATCCGGCCGAGCATCTCGATCGCCTTCGCCTTCACCCGCACGTCGCTGTCGCCGACCGCCTGCACCAGGTAGTCGAGCGCCTTCTTGTCGTTCGACTCGCCGAGCGACTTGACCCCTTGTAGCCGCTCCAGCGGGTCGTCGCTCTTGAGCTTGCGCACGAAGTCGTCGATGTTCGTTCCGGTCGCGCGCTGCTCGTACTTCTGCCGCGCCGAATCGGCCGACGACGCCGCCGGCTGCGCGGGGGCTGCGCTGCCGCCAAGCGCGACGAGCGCTAGCGCACCACCGATCGCGCGCCCGAATCGTCGCAACTCTGAAGCCGTGCTCCGCATACGCTACGACTGCGGCCCGCTGAATCGGACCATGATCCAGTCCGCCATCTCGTGCACCATGTGGGGCGGCGGAGTCGCGCTGCGCAGATCGAGAACGATCTTCAACGCGCCGCCCTCGCGCGACACCCGCACCTGCGAGACATAAGGGTCATCCTGCGGCAACGCGCGCTCGGCCAGATCGCCTACCCCCGGCGGGCCCCACGCCTGGATCGTGATCTGCGCCGGCTCGGTTGAACTCGAATGGCGCACCATCGTCGGGATGCGCGACAGCCGCAGCAACACCGCGTGGTGCCCCTCGGTGGAGGCCATCTCCAAGCTGCGCAACCCCACCGGCGCCTGCTCGCCGACCGGCGTGCCGGCGGGCGACAGCGACCGCATCGAGCAGCCGCCGAGCGCGAGCGCCACGGCCGCGAGCAGCGCGGCCAACCTGTGCCTCTGGAACGCGGAGATCATTGTGCCGTCGTGCTTAGCCGATGGGGCGAGAGGCGGCAAGGTGCGGCAGCTTTCGCCATCTCGCCTTGACTCCGCGTGCGTCCGTGGTCAGGATCGCTCGAGGAGCAGTGCTCCATGTCCAAGCGGAACATCATGCTTATAGCTATCATCGTCGCCGGGTTGATCGGGTTTCTCACCGTGGGCGCGCCACCTGTCGAGATCGGCGAGCCCGTAGCGCAACTGGTCGCGGGACCGCCGCCTAAGCCGGTCAGCGACGAGGAGCTCGACATCTACCTCGTCGTGTACAAGGCGATGCAGAGCGACCGCAACCTGATGATCGATGCGGCGCTGGTCCCACATGCGATGTCGCTCGAGGACTTTCGCGACATCGAGCGCCGTATCCAGATGCGTACGACGCTGGTCGATCGCGTTCGTCGCGAACTGCTCGCACACGCCGAGGAGATCTCGATCTTCGAGCCCGGCACCCCCACCGAGACGGAGACCGCCGCCCCCTGAGCACGCGATCGGCGAAGCGTACGCGCTGTGGCCGGCGCAAGCGCAACGCGAGCCTCGGCCGATCGCTTCAGGCGCCGAGTGCCGGCGACTTGCCGCTTGCTCTCTCACGGCGGCAGGTGCAGGATGCGGATGTTCTCCAATTGTCTCCCCTGGAAGGAGCGGGAAATGCCCAACGACGCGCAAGACGATGCAGCCATGGATTCGCAGGAGGCTCTACACCTTCTCGACGAGGCCCGCAGCCGGATCCGCATGGTGATTTGGGCGCTGCACGGTATGCACCAGGACATGACTGTCCTGGCCGCCGAGGACATCTCGGACGCCGAGCACATCCTCACCGAAATCCTCGAAAACGCTCTCAACCCAGGTGTGGATGCGCTCTCCGATCTGCTCGGGTTGGAGCAGTCGGAGGCGGTAACGCATCACTAGAGATAGGGCCAAGGGCCGAGGGGTGCGGACTCACCCGGGCCGAACTCTGCAGCCGGTGTTCCTCGGACCTCTTTTCATTTCGGCTCGATGGCGGCTTGCCCCAGCGTTGGTGCGTGGGTAGGTTCGACTCCAGCGCGGCCGCAGCCTTGCGGCCACATTGGGAAAGGAAGTTCTGATGGGAGCTGTACAAGACATTAGTGACGTGACCTTCGAGGCCGAGGTCTTGAAGTCGGACGTGCCCGTGCTGATCGACTTCTGGGCGCCTTGGTGCGGCCCGTGCAAGGCGATCGCGCCGGTGGTCGACGAACTCGCCAAGGAGTACGCCGGCCGGCTCAAGGTGGTGAAGATGAACGTCGACGACAACCAGGCGACGCCGTCGAGCTACGGCGTGCGCAGCATCCCGAACCTCCTCCTCTTCAAAGGCGGCACCGTCGCCGAGCAGATCGTCGGCGCCGTGCCCAAGGCCCAACTCCAAAAGGCGATCGACGGGGTTCTGTAAGAAAGCTTCAAGCGCGCGAGGGCCAAGGTGCAAGGACCCAGGGCCAAGAAGGTAGCTTAGACGCATCGCCTTCTCGGCCCTGGGCCCTTTAGCCTTGGCCCTTCAGCCTTTGGCCCTTGTCGCCCATGGGTCCCACCTCCCACTATTACTATTCGCAGCGTCTCAAGCTGCATTACGCCGACTGGGCCAACGCCGGGGCGCCGCTGCTGCTGCTCGTGCACGGCGGGCGCGACCATTGCCGCAACTGGGACTGGGTCGCCGAGCAACTCCGCGACGAATACCACGTCGTCGCGCCCGACCTGCGCGGCCACGGTGACTCGCAGTGGGCGATCGGCGGTTCGTACTCGCTGGTCGACTACATTCTCGACATCGCCCAGTTGCTCGACCAGCTCGACCGTTTTCCGGTGGCGATCATCGGCCACTCGCTAGGCGGCGCGATCAGCCTGCAGTACACCGGCGTCTACCCGGAGCGGGTGCGCAAGGTGGTGGCGATCGAAGGTTTGGGTCCGCCGCCGCGGTTGATTCGCGACATCCCGGCGCAGGAGCGGATGGACCATTGGATCAAGGAGATGCAGGCGCTGGCGCGGCGCCATCCGCGCCGCTACACGAGTCTCGACGAAGCGGTGCAGCGGATGCAGGAGACGAATCCGCGGCTGACGCCGGAGCAGGCGCGGCATTTGACTATGCACGGCTGCTACCGCGACGAAGACGGAACATTTCTGTGGAAGTTCGACAACTACGTGCGGGCGGCGTCGCCGTACTTGTTCAACATGCGCGACGCGCGTGCATTGTGGGGGCGGATCAAGGTGCCGGTGTTGTTGCTACGGGGCACCGAGTCCTGGGCGGAGGATCCGGTACAGGACGGCCGCGCGGCGGCGTTTGCCGACTACGAGTTCCACAATATCGAGGGCGCCGGCCACTGGGTGCACCACGACCGCCTGGAGAAGTTCCTCGAACTCGCGCGGAACTTTCTCGGTGCGGGAAGTTAGGGCCAAGAAGTCAGACCAAACCCGAAGTCTGGAATCCGCTCTTGGCCCTTGCGCCTTGGCCCTTCTCACCCTTGCCCCTGCCCCGTAGCCCTTCCTCCCCTAGTCCCCGCCGCAAAAAAATGGCAGTTTACGCAGGCCGTTGTGGCGGCGTCCCTGCCGCCGGTGCGAGCCGTTAGCTCAGACGGTTAGAGCATCTGCCTTTTAAGCAGAGGGTCCCGGGTTCAAGTCCCGGACGGCTCACCTCGTAAGTAGCGGCCCTGCAAGAGTTTTCTTGCAGGGCCGTTGCGTGCGAAGCGTTCCCCCGCGGCAACGAGGATGTATGAACCGCATCGTGTCCGCGGTCCGCTAGTGCGCGACAATGAGACGGCGGGAGGTGTGCGTCGATGAGGAACTTCACGCCGCGGTTCGCACCTGAAGCGTCTTGAGCTTCAGTGCGTTGGCCGCGAACTGCAGGCACGCCAACAGGTCCTCGCGCTCGAGATCAGGGAACTCGGCCAAAATGTCGTCGATCGATTCGCCCGCCGCCAGGTATTCGAGCATGGACTCGACGGGGTAGCGCAGGCCCCGGACGACGGGTTTGCCGTGGCAGACTTCAGGGTCGATGGTGATCCGTTCGAGCAGGTCGCTCATGGTCCCTGTCTAACTCGGTTTGCGCAGACGTAAATCCGTCGCGACTATCTTCATGCGTCGCGCCTGTCCCTAGCCGAAAACCCATCCGCACCCATCACGCAGCCTCCCGCCACTCGTAACGATGGTGAATGCCGCCGCTACGGGGAAGCGCGGCTACCGTGGCGAGCGGCGAGGGCGCCGAGCACACGGCTCTTGTCGTAGGCGGGTCTTTCCCGAGTGACAGGTGCGTCCGGTCGTTGTGGTAGTAGTCAAGGAACTCCCACAGCAAACGCCGAAGATGCTCCTCGTTCAGCACGATAACGTGGTTAAGCAACTCACGCCGCCAGGTTCCGACGCAGCGCTCCACGACACCGTTCTGCCAGGGGCTCCGAAAACTGGTCCGCACAGGTCGAACCTCCATGTGCCTGAGAACTCGACAGACCTCGGCCGAGAAGATCGAGTCCCGATCCATCAGGAGATACCGAGGCGCTACCTCGAACGGGAACGCCTCGCGAAGCTGCTGAATGACCCACTTCGCCGTTGGGTTCGCCGTCACGTACTGGGCGCTGCTGCCGGTGATGTGCGTGGCGAACTCGGCCAGCGTGCCGCCGCCGCCCTTCCAGAAGCGGCGCACGCCGTCACGGCCGATTCCGCAGCCGTCCCACGTCGCTCCGAGCGGATTTAGATGACACTGGATACGATTCGCAGCAGTGTTGCGTCGGCCCCATCAGCTATTGAATCCAGTCGGGAATCGGATTTGCGGTAGAGTGGGTGTCCCTGTAGGGGGCTCCAGACACACCTCGGCCCGCGCGGGACCTGCTGGCCCCGCCTCACTTCTGCCAATCGGCCTCGACCGTCGCCAGACACCGCAACCGCCCGCCACAGTCGGGACGCGCCAACACGTCGATCGCGAAAGCCCGCCGCAGCACTTCCGGTGCGACGTCCGGATCAGAACTTGCCACCCCTGACCACCTCGACCGTCGAGGTGTAGATAATACAGGAATAGCGCTCCAATTCGCCGGACAGGCGTTCGAGCAGGATGTCGGCGGTCTGCTCACTGGCGATGACTTTGATCAGGACCTTCTGCTGGGTGCTAGTCAATTGATCCTCGCGCCATGCGCCGTCTGTGCCTCGGCCGCCGATGCTCTGGAAGACCGTGTAACCAGTGGCACCGATTTGGTCGATTAACGCCGTCAATCGCGACGCCAGGGGCGCATCGACGATGATTTCGATCTTCCGTCGTGTGTGGGTCTGCATGTCAAGCTCCGGTTAGCCAACGGGCGGTGGCAAGATATAGCGGGATACCCAAGGTCAGATTGAACGGAAATGTGATCGCCAGCGATAGCGTGACGTAAATCGCCGGATTGGCTTCGGGAAGGGCAAGCCGAATGGCGGCGGGTACGGCGATATAGGATGCACTGGCTCCGAGGACGCCGAAGAGCGCAGTGCCACCCAGGCTCAGTCCCAGGCCTGCGCCAAGGCCGATGCCGATGGCGCCGCCCAGCAGGGGCATCAGTAGACCGAAGAGAACGAGGCGCGGCGATAACGTTCGGGTGCCGTGAAGCTTGTTAGCCGCGATCAGGCCCATGTCGAGGAGGAAAAAGCAAAGCACCCCCTTGAACGGGGCGTCGATGAACGGGGCAATTGTCGACATGCCCTTGTCACCGGTAATCGCGCCGATGACGAACGAGCCGGTCAGGAGCACCACGCTGCCATTCAGGAATACCTCATGCAGCACCTGTCCGCCTCCAGGCGCGCCGTCTGGCCGCCGCAGATGCCGGCGTGCGAGCCAGAGACCCGAGACAATCGCAGGGGTTTCCATCAGGGCCATCACCGCTACCATGTAGCCCTCGAACGGTATGTCGAGCATATGCAAGAACTCACAGGCGCTGACGAAGGTGACGATGCTGATGGAACCGTAATGCGCGGCGACCGCAGCCGCGTCGATCGGACCAATCCGCGCCACGCCGCGAGCGAGGGCGTAGGTCAGGAACGGAAGCAGGAAACTGAGGGCGATCCCCGCCGCTGCGGTAGCCAGCAAGGTTGCACTGATCCCGCTCCCGGCGAAACCAGCACCACCCTTGAAGCCAATCGCGAGCATGAGATAGAGCGAGATCGCCTTGGCGATGGGCTCGGGGATGGAGAGGTCCGAGCGGGCGAGCGCTGCGGCGAAGCCCAGGGCGAAGAACAGCACCATCGGGGAAAGGAGATTGCTGGCCGCGACGGAAATCGTGTCGATCATGAGCGCCCCTTCTATTGGCTTGGGGCCCTATAGTACACAAGCGCGTCGGGAGCGCAGGCTGCATCTGCTGTTGCCGGCACGCCGCGTCATGGCAGGAGGACGGCTCGGGGAACGACCGATACTCCGCGTCAAGGCGGTTTCCGCAGCTAATGCGGCCTATCCGGTGCGCCGTGCAAAGCCGGCGCGAGGCGCCGATTGATGCCGAGCATCTTCAGGTGGAAAGCCGCAGTCGCGCTCGATGAAAAGTGAACTCGTCTCTCGTCAAATACGCTTGAAAATCGAGGATGTATGAATAAAAGTTACTATACTTGAGACCTAGTTCAGGGTTGCAAGACCACTTTGATACATCCATCCTTTTTGTCGCGGAATGTTTTGTACGCTTCGGGCGCATCTGCGAGTTTGACTTTGTGGGTGATGACAAACGAGGGTTCGATTGCGCCCGCTTCGATCTTTTCGCGCAACGGTTTCATATAGCGCTGCATATGCGTTTGGCGGGACTTCATCGTTAAGCCCTTGTTCATGAATGCGCCCATCGGAATCTCATCAGGGGCTCCCACATAGGCACCCGGCACCGAGATCGTGCCGCCTTTGCGGCAACACATGATCGCCTGGCGTAGCACGTGCGCCCGGTCGGTGGTCAGCATCACGGCCGCCTTGACCTTGTCCATCACGCCATCGAGGCTGCCGCCACTGTGGGCTTCGCAGCCAACCGCGTCGATGCAACGGTCGGGTCCGCGACCTCGGGTCATTTCTTGCAGCTTTTCATAGACATCGTCGTCATCGAAATTAATGGTTTCCGCCTTGCCGTGTTCCGCGGCCATTCGCAGGCGTTCGGGAACTCGGTCGATGGCGATTACACGTCCCGCGCCGAGCATCCAGGCACTTTGAATGGCAAACTGGGCGACGGGGCCACAGCCCCAGACAGCAACCGTGTCGCCCTTTTCGATGCCGCAATTCTCAGCTGCCATGTAACCGGTGGGAAATATATCCGACAAAAGCACGACTTGCTCGTCGAGGAGGCCGGACTCGATTTTGAGCGGTCCCACGTCCGCAAAAGGAACCCGCAAGTATTCGGCTTGCCCGCCGGGAAAACCGTCGAGCATGTGCGAATAGCCCAATAACGCCGCGGGCGAATGACCCATCGCCTTGCGCGCTATTTCAGCATTCGGATTGGATGTATCGCAGCAGGAAAACAAGGTCTTCTCACAAAACAAGCAACTGCCGCAAGAAACTGTGAAGGGAACCACGACGCCGTGTCCAACCTCGAGGTTGGACACCCCGGAGCCGAGTTCGACAACCTCGCCCATGGGCTCGTGGCCCAAAATATCGCCGGCTTCCATCGTGGGCATGAAGCCGTTAAACAAATGGAGATCCGAACCGCAAATGGCGCTCGCGGTGATTTTGATGATCGCATCGCGGGGATTTCGAATTTCAGGATCAGGGACCGTATCAACTCGAACGTCGCCAGTGCCGTGCCAACAGAGTGCTTTCATCGAATCCGCTCCTAGTGGAAATCTCGTGGAGGTGCTGCCAGTAAATGACTTCCTTGTGCCCCGATCATCCGGATCCCAACCATCGACAGGCGGCAGTGACGCGGCTCCTGGCGCCCGTGCGACGGCCGAGCGTAGCGCCCTCGCTGGTCGTGTGCCGAACGAGAACGTGAACGTTCGCGGCGTGCCATCGCCGCTCCCGCTGAACCGCGCGTCGAGGCCCCGCTTGAAAGGCTTCTTCAGGGACCGTTCCGCGATGGAGGGGACGAGCAGGAACAGCATTGCCAGCCCCCCAGGACGTAACCGCCGAGTCGCAGGAGAGCGCTTGACGTGCTGATCTCGATGCCCTTCTGGGACGTTGCCAAGGTCACGAACTCGCCATTCCCCTACGTCGCGCCGCCTGATCCGAATACGTTGCCGAACTTATGAACCGGAGTCCTAACCGCCGGTTGAGAAACTGCCTGGCGCTTCGAGACACCCCTTCGGGGCCCCTCAGCGCGAACGGAATCGCTCGGTTTTCCGTTCGGCCTGAGGAGGCGCGTAGCGCCGTCTCGAAGGCCAGGGGGCTTTTTCAACGGACTGCTAAGCACGAAAGAAAAGGGCTTGAAGTGTTAGTCTATGGGACGTACATTGTTGGGGAAATATAGCCCATGCTAGGAGCGCCCCCAATGCCGCGCAAGCAGACTAAGATCGAACGGGAGACGCCGAATCGCGTCGAACGTCTTGGATTCCGTCTCGACGAAGAGACGAAGGACCTCATCGAGCGGGCCGCACATCTGTCGCGGCGCAAGGTCAGCGACTTCTGCGTGACCGCGCTGGCCGATACCGCGCGCCGGACGATCGCGGAGCACGAGACGCTGGTGCTGTCCGACCGCGACCGCGCCGCGTTCTTCGACGCGCTGGTCAGTCCGCCTGAGCCGAGCGAGCGGTTGGTCCGCGCCCTGGCCGAGCACAAGCGCCGGGTCGCTTCCTGAGCATGGCGACGCTGCGGCCAGATCTGAAGATCGAGGCGCTCGCGTCGCATCATGATCGGGATGGCTTTTCCTGCGGCGTCGACAGCCTCGACCGCTATCTGCGGACACAAGCCAGCCAGGATGTGGGGCGCAAGGCGAATGGGGTCTTGATTCTCGTCGAGCCCGACAAGCCGGATGTCGTGCTCGGCTATTATGCTCTGTGCGCAACCGGCATGGCACAGGGCGAGGTGCCGGCCGCCGCGCGCAAGCACATCCCGCGCTATCCGCTGGTCAGCGCCACGCTGGTCGGACGGCTGGCGGTCTCCGAAGCGCGGCAGGGCGAACGCCTGGGCGCGATGCTTGTCGCCGACGCCGTGTGGCGCGCCCATGCGAGCGCGACCACGGTCGGTTCCTCGATGGTTGTGGTAGACGCCATCAGCGAGCGCGCCGCCGCCTTTTACGAAGGAAACGGCTTCGTTCGCTTGCCGGACTCGCTGCGGTTGGTGTTGCCGATGCACGCGATCCAGCGGTTGGTGGAACCATGACCGACGCAGCACCTGCCTCGCCTGACGTGTGACGGCTGCGCCTGCGGTTGCGAAGGCGGCGCTCTATTTGCGAGTCTCGACCGGACGGCAGGCAGAGAGCGATCTTTCGATCCCCGATCAACGCCGCCAGATCACGGCCTATTGCGTCGCCAAGGGCTGGGACATCGCGGCTGAATTCGTCGAGCCGGGCAACGCCGTCATCGCATCGATGCGTTGCCTCCTAGCGACGACGGGTATTGAGTCCCCAGTTGTAAAATGCCGCGACCAGCGCACCGGCGACCCAGCCCAGGGTGAAGGTGCTGATCAAACCGATGACCACTTCGTAGCCTGGCACCCGCATCTGCAGAATCGGCCCGACGTCTATGCCGTGAAGCAGGCTGTTGAAGAAAACAATCACCGTCTCCCGTGGCAGCATCATCATGATCAGCATGCAGGCGAGATAGAACAAAGTGACAGTCGCCCCCACGGCGCAGCCGAGACGGTTGGCGTGCAGCGCCGGGATGAGAATCGCCTTCTGGCGGCCTGGCCCAACGTCGCTGCCGGGCTTCTTCTCTGTCGTCTTCGCGGTTGCATTGTCCATAGCTATTTTCTCCTTTTTTCCCTGGATTCACTTCCGGGTTGTTGTAGTCGCGGGCTTTGGATTCCGGTTCTCGCTTCGTTCTTTCGCCGCTTGGTCTGGCGCCCGGCCAATCGGGGCTTGATGAGCTTGCCCCGTTTCGTTGGGCATCCCGATCGCCGAACTATTGCTTGGTCCGTTTGTTGACCAGGACGAGGAGGAGGACCACCGCCAGTACGCCGATCACCGCCCAAAGCCACATTCCTCCGCCCATCCATTCGCCCGTATGGTTCATCATCTGGTTCATCATAAACCCCTTTCGCAACGGCGCTCTCCGCTTCGCGGCAAGCGCGATGTGCTCTGCTCAACTCACAGCCAGCCGTTTGCAAATCCTGCCCGCCGTAACCCCGTGACGACGTAGGGGCAACTCCGCATCAGTCGCCAGAGCAAGCCCGAGCGGTAGTTCTCGCATGCTAACACAACCGGTCCCAAATTGTTTCCGTAATGGTGCGCCGAGGTCCCGCCGAGGGTACCCTCCGACTCTTGCGGAAAGGTCAAATTGAAGCTGGTTATGTGGTTGATGTCATAGACCCAGCAGAGGTTGTCGATCTCGAGGCGAGGTCCGCGGCGGCATCAGCGTCGGCGAGCAAGACTGCGTCGGCGCCGCGTACACGCCCGGCCAGACCGGTCGCAGATCGCGAGCCGGCATAGGTCCCGGTCATCGCGACGTCGCGGTCGGCGACGTCGCGGTCGGCGACCGCGAGCACGGGGGCGCCGGGGACGAGCGAAGCCGTGCGGCCGTCGGCTCCGAGGCCAAGCTGGACCACCTCGAGCACATCGCGCCTGACCATTATCTGGAGGGCCGGAAAGACCTTCTTGAAGGCGAGATCTCCGGTGCCCCGTAAAAGACCAGTGCGTCGGCTTTCTCCCCGTTCAAGACTTCTTCTCCTCGTGGCCGCCGAAGGCGTAGAGCATCGCCGAAAGGACCCTGTCGCCCATGCGCCCGAGCCCAATCATTCCGATCAGCATACTGTCCCTCGTGATGTTGATCCGAAGCGTTGCCGAGACACAGCCGGCATCACGGCGTCTTCCCGGCTCCCGCAATCTTCTTGGCGATGCGTGCAAGCATGTCCGTCCAAGATTCTGCAAAGGCCTTCGCGCCTTCCTCCTGGAGCTGCGCAGCCAGCGCGTCAACGTCAACACCAGCGCGGGCGTGGCGGGCGATCACTTCCTCGGCGTCGCCGCCGTCGACGGGGAGAAGCGCCCCAACCTCGCCGTGGTCGGCAAAGGCGAGCAGCGTCTTCTCCGGCATCGTGTTAACCGTGTACGGCGAAGCGAGCGCCTTCCCGTAGAGGATGTCGGAGGCCTCGGGATCCTTGGTCCCAGTGCTGGCCCAAAGTAGTCGCTGCGGCCTCGCGCCCACGTTCAGCGCGCGCTGCCAGCGTGGTGACGCCTGCAGATCTCGCACCGCGGCGTAGATGCGGCCAGCCATGGCGTTGCCGAGTCGATTCTTCAGGGCTGGTGGGACCTTCGGCGCCACCGCTACATCCCAACGGCTGACGAAGACCGAGCCCACCGAACGGACGTCGGGATCGAGGCCGGTCTCGATTCGTCGCTCCACACCGCGCAGCCACGCGTCGGCTGCAGCCAGGTATTGTTCGCGCGAGAACAGCAGCGTCACGTTCACCGGAATCCCGGCAAAGGTGGCCTGTTCGATGGCCGGGAGCCCCTCCTTCGTGCCGGGGATCTTGATGTGCAGGTTCGGCCGGCGGGCGCGCGCGAACAGATCCTTCGCGGCCGCCAGCGTCGATGCAGTGTCGTGAGCGAGCAGCGGAGAGACCTCGAGCGACACCCATCCGTCCACACCGTTCGTCCGCTGGTGGATCGGCCGGAAGAGGTCTGCCGCGCGCGTGAGATCATCGATGGCGAGGTCGAAGAAGAGCGCCTCGCCCGTGCGGCCGGACTTCACGCCGTCTCGGATTGCGTCGTCGTAGGCGGCGCTGCCCTCGAGCGCGCGCTCGAAGATCGTCGGATTCGAGGTCAGGCCGGTCACCGACAGGTCGTCGATGTAGCGCTTCAGCGTTCCCGACGTGAGCAGTTCCCGGGTGATGTTGTCGAGCCAGAGGCTCTGCCCCATGTCGTGCAGTCGTTGCGTCGCATTCATGATCACGGATTGCCCCACTTCCAGTTCCGAATCTCCGGCATGTCCTCGCCGTTTTTTTCGATGTACTGCTTGTGCGCGATCAGCTTGTCCTCGAGTTGATGCTTCAGGTCGATGCCCTTGTCGCCGGTTTGCGGCAGGCGGTCGATGGTGTCCATCACGAGGTGGAACCGATCGAGGTCGTTGAGCACCGTCATGTCGAAGGGCGTAGTGATGGTGCCCTCCTCTTTGTAGCCCCGGACATGAATGTTCTCGTGGTTGGTGCGCCGGTACGCAAGGCGGTGGATCAACCATGGGTAACCGTGGAACGCGAAAATAACCGGCCTGTCCACGGTGAAGATCTCGTCGAAAGCCACATCGCTGAGGCCGTGTGGGTGCTCGGTTTGCGGCTGCAGTTTCATGAGATCGACGACGTTGACCACGCGAACTCGGAGGTCCGGCAAATGCTCACGAAAGATTGAGACCGCAGCGAGGGTCTCTAGCGTGGGCACGTCGCCACAGCAGGCCATCACGACATCGGGTGGGGTACCTTGGTCATTGCTGGCCCATCGCCATATACCAATGCCCTCGGTGCAGTGCTCGACCGCGGCATCCATCGTCAGCCATTGCGGCGCGGGGTGCTTGCCCGCGATCACAACGTTGACGTAGTGACGGCTGCGCAGGCAGTGGTCCATCACAGACAGCAGGCAGTTTGCGTCCGGCGGAAAGTAGACCCGCACGACCTCGGCCTTCTTGTTCAGAACGTGATCGATGAAGCCGGGATCCTGGTGCGTGAATCCGTTATGGTCTTGCCGCCAGACGTGCGACGCCAGGAGATAGTTCAGCGACGCGATCTTGTGGCGCCACGGGAGGTGCGCCGTCACTTTGAGCCACTTGGCGTGCTGGTTGAACATCGAATCGATGATGTGGATGAATGCCTCGTAGCAGTTGAAGATCCCGTGCCGCCCGGTGAGCAAGTAGCCTTCGAGCCAGCCCTCGCATTGGTGCTCACTGAGCATCGAATCGAGCACGCGTCCGGCGGGCGCGAGAAATTCGTCGTTCGGTAGGGTCGCTACGTCCCATTGGCGGTTCGTGACTTCGAACAGGGCCCCCAGCCCATTCGACAGCGTCTCGTCCGGGCCAAAGACACGGAAATTCCGCTGCTCACTGTTTGCCTTCGCGACGTCGCGTAGAAACGGCCCGAGCACGCGCGTATCACCGTTCCCCAGTACCCCGGGCGTAGGCACGGCCTGAGCGTACTCGCGAAAGTCCGGCATCTGCAGATCGCGGAGCAACATGCCGCCGTTGGCGTGAGGATTCGCGCCCATGCGTCGTTCGCCTTTCGGCGAAAGCTCTGCCAGCTCTGGTTTCAACCGGCCCTGCGGGTCGAAGAGCTCTTGGGGTCGGTAGCTCAAGAGCCAGTCTTCCAACAGCGCGAGGTGCTCGGGATGGACGGCCGGGTCCGAAATCGGCACTTGGTGCGCACGGAAGGTGCCTTCGATCTGCAAGCCGTCGACGACCTTGGGCCCAGTCCAACCCTTGGGGGACGCAAGGACGATCATCGGCCAGCGAGGACGTGTGAGGTCGCCGTGGTTTCGGGCGCGCTTTTGGATGTCCTTGATCTGATCCACGGCGCTATCGAGCGCCTGAGCCATGGCTTCGTGCATCCGCTTCGGCTCGTGACCTTCGACAAAGATCGGCGTCCACCCATAGCCGCGGAGAAGCTCGGTCAACTCCTCACGGCTGATTCGGGCCAGGATGGTCGGACTCGCGATCTTGTAACCGTTTAGATGCAGGATCGGGAGCACGGTGCCGTCGGTGGCCGGGTTGAGAAACTTGTTGGAGTGCCAGGCGGTGGCAAGCGGGCCTGTCTCCGCCTCGCCGTCGCCGACCACGCAGGCGACGATCAACTCGGGATTGTCAAACACCGCGCCGAACGAGTGGCTGAGCGAATAGCCCAGCTCACCGCCCTCGTGGATCGAGCCGGGGCACTCCGGCGACGCATGGCTCGGGATTCCTCCCGGAAACGAAAACTGAAGGAAGAGTTTGCGCAGCCCGTCCTCGTCCTGGCTGATGTCGGGATAGATCTCGCTGTAGGTCCCCTCGAGGTACGTGTTGCCGACCACGGCCGGGCCGCCGTGGCCGGGGCCCGAGACGTAAATCATGTTGAGGTCGTATTTCTTGATGACCCGGTTCAGGTGCACGTAGATGAAGTTCTGCCCTGGTGTCGTTCCCCAATGACCGAGCAGCATGTGCTTGACGTCCGCGAGCACGAGCGGCCTCTTCAGCAGCGGATTGTCGCGCAGATAGATCTGGCCCACCGAGAGATAGTTGGCGGCCCGCCAGTAGGCGTCCATGTTGTCGAGTAGCTCGGTGGAAACAGCGTTGGTGGTAATCGTCATGGTCTTGTCTCCGCTTTCAGTCCGATGCCGAGCAGGTCGCAAGCCATCTCCGCTATCGTGCGTTCTTCATCGGTTTTCATCACGCGCACCAGAACCCGCCCAGCCGGCCGCGAGACCACCTTTGCGTTAGCGGCGTTTTGTGTTTCGTCGAGCTCGATTCCGAGAAAGGAGAGCCCATCACAGACTCGCGTGCGAACCGCGGGCGCTTTCTCTCCGATGCCACCGGCGAAGACCAGTGTGTCGAGTCCGCCCAGCGCCGCCGCGTACGCGCCGATGCATTTCTTGATCTGGTAGCAAAACACCGCGACGGCTTCTTTCGCACGGACATCCTCAGCTTCACGCGCGAGCAACTCGCGCATGTCCGAGCTGGTTGCGGACATCCCGAGCAGCCCCGACTCCGACGTCACGATGTGGTCCAGGTCGGCAGCGCCAAGGTCGAGGTCACGCGCCAGATAGGCGAGCAGCCCGGGATCGAGATCGCCGGATCGAGTGCCCATCGGTATGCCACCGGTCGGCGTGAAGCCCATGCTCGTATCGATCGGCTTGCCGCCATGGACCGCGGCGAGACTCGCACCACTTCCGAGGTGGGCGAGGATCACGCGCCCTCGCGCAACCTCCGCACCGTCCAGGCGGGCCAGCTCTTGCATCAAAAAGGTGTAGGACAGCCCGTGAAACCCGTACCTGCGCACCCCTTGCGCCTCGTACCGGCGCGGGATCGGCAACAGCTGGGCAACCCGTGGCAGCTCATGGTGGAAGGCCGTATCGAAACAGGCGACGTGAGGCACGTCGGGAAAGCGCTCGAGGAACGCTTTTGCCAAGAGGACCTCCTCGGGAAGGTGCCGTGGAGCCAGCGGACTGAGCGCTTGCAGCTCCTCGAGCGTCTCCGCGGTGATTCGCTGCGGCTTGGCGTACTTGGGTCCGCCATGGACGATGCGATGTCCCACGGAGCAGAGCGAAAGACGCTCGCGGCGTTCTTCGAACCAATCCATCAACACGCTCACGGCTGCGGTGTAGTCAGGGGCATTCACGATACGCGATTCGTGGTCGTCGGGGTTCTCGCCATCGACTCGCAGAGTGGACTCACGCAGCCCCCCGATACGATCCAGCTCGCCAACCAGAGTTCGCCGCAGGGACTCTCCAGCCGCGAACCGTGCAAACTTGATGCTCGACGAACCGCCATTGATGGCCAGGATGCCGGAGCTGTTCTGGTTCATGGCGATCCTTGTCCCGTGAGCAAGCCGAGCGAGGTCAGTTGACGGCACGTAGACGCGTAGTCCGTGTGGACGATGCCGCGAATGCCAAGCCTCTTCGCGACCTCGACGAACATCGGTGTGTTCTCGATATAGAGCACCCGCTCGGCCGGGGCTTGGGTGATATCGAGGGCAAGACGAAAGATGTCGGCGTCGGGTTTGCGGATGCGGACAAAGCAAGAAGAAACGAATGCGTCGACGAATTCACCCAACTTGAATTTGGAGATCCGATACGCATTCAGCTCTCGCGCTTCGTTGCTGACCACGACAATCTTCAGTCGATGTTGGCCCTTGAGCTGCGCTATCAGCGCGATCATGTCGGGGTCGGACTTGGATTGCGCAAACATGAATTTCCGAACTTCGTCGCGCGAGAACGCTCGCTCCTCGTGGAACACCGTCAAGCCCAGGTATTCGTCCAGCGTGACCTTGCCCTCTTCGTAGCCGGCGAAGACCGCGCGGTGCCGAGCGTCCATCTCGGCATAATCCAACTTGAACTCGGCCGCCGCACGCTCCCGCGCGTGGTGGTCCCAACCATTGCTAAGCAGGACGCCGCCAATATCCACGAACAACGTCGTGATCGGGGCCCCTGCCATCATAAGGCCCCCTGCAACGCGTCGTTCACGATCGTCTGAGCTTCTTCGAGGACCCGACGCAGATGCGCGTCGCCCCGGAAACTCTCCGCATAGATCTTGTAGACGTCTTCCGTGTCCGAAGGACGCGCCGCAAACCACCCGTCTTCCGAACCAACCTTCACTACGGGAACCCATGCCAGGGGACTGAGTGTCATGCCGCGGCTTGTCATAACCAACCGTTCGTAAAGCCCGCGCGCCGCAGTCCCGTGACCACATAGCGGCACCCGCGCATCAGGCTCCAGGGCAAACCCGACCGGTGGTTCTCACACATCAGCACCACCGGACCCAGGTTGATCCCGAAGTGGTAGGGCGACGTCCAGCCGGCGTCGGCATCGGCCTCGTTCGGAAAGCTGAGATTGAAGCTGCACCGGAAGCAGTACTCGCCAGTGACTCGTGGATACACGTCCTGAAAATGTCGGACGGTCGAGAGCACGATCTCCGGCGCAAACGGCAGCGACGCCACCACGGCCCACGGCGCTACGGTCCCGTCATCGGGGCCGTAGGGTACGCCGCGGGCGATATAGTCGAAAAACGATCGCTCGATGCCGTGGAGTTTGCGTGTCGTCCAGCCGGGCCCATCGCTCGCGGTCAACCCCCAGAAGTGCTCCCCGTAGCTCGCGAATTCGAGCGGGTTGCGGATCGCGTATTCTTGCTGGACATAAGTCGCGCGGCGGCTGTTCTCGAAATAGTCGATACCCTTGTCGCGCACGAATGCATCCTGGATCCCTCGGAAGTCCACCCAGACATGTGAGTACTGATGGACGAAGAGCGGGCCACCGTAGATGAATTCGTAGCCGTAGATCGTCTTCCATTCGTAGGTGGATACCCAGGCCGCGTAGCTCTCCGGCGGTAGGGGGTGCGTCGGCGAGCCCAGCCCGAGGACGTACAGGAGCACCGCCTCGTCGTAGCCTTCCCAGTGGTAGGGCAGAAAGCCGCTCTCCGGGGTCCAGCCGTGGGTGAGCGTGGCGCCGCCATTGCACGCCCATGACCAATCCGTGCGCCGGTAGAGCGCGTCGGCCAAGGTCCGGATCTCTTGCTCCTCTTCGCTGTCTTGATCGAAGAACATCGCGGCGGTGAGCATGCCGGCGAGCAGAAAGCCGGTATCGACGGTGGACAACTCGCTCAGGCCGGCGCGCCGGCCAGTGGTCATGTCGAGAAAGTGGTAGTAGAAGCCGTGGTGCCCGGTGGCGTCTGGCGCGGGGCCCTGCGTGCTGGTCGAGAAGAACCGCAACACCGCCAGCGTGCGGGCGATCGCGTCGGTGCGCGTCATCCAGGCGCGCGCGACGCCGACCGGGTAGGCCGCCAGCGCGAAGCCCACGGCCGCGCTGCTGGCCGGAGCCCCCGGCATCGACTTGTCCGCGACAAGACCATTCGAGGGGTTGGTCTCGCGCAGGAAATACTCGAAGGCGTGACGCTGCAACACGTCCAGTCTCGCCTCACTGAAGCCCGGCGGGTATGCATGTTCCCGCCAGTGCTCGGCATGGACCCTCATGTCGCTGGCTTGGTATCCGCCCGCGAGTTTGCCGCCAGGACGGGCGCCGTGCTCGTGCCCGACGGATGGATGCCGGCGAGCTTGGTGCGCTGGAGCACCCGTCGCCCCCGTCGACAGAGCCTATCCACAGCAGCCTCCGGCCTTGCCTTGTGGCTGGGTCCCCGCTGGCGCAGAGATGAACTTCTCTCGGCAGTGGTCGCTACAAAAGTATGACTCCTTTCCGTCGCGTTCGGCGTGAAGTGCGGTTTCGGGGGCCACGGTCATTCCGCAGATCGGGTCCTTGGTCGTGGCTGTTGCTTCATTCATAACCTGTGTCCTTTCTAGGTTGTTGTGGTTGCCGGCTTCGGGGGTCGGGTTCCGTGCCGAGCGGTCGACGATTCTCGTTGCTCTGCTTCACCGCCTGGCGAGGTCTTGAGCCGCAGCAGTCGGGCGTTGATGGCGACGATGACCGTGCTCGCCGACATCAGCACCGCGCCCAGGGCAGGGGTCAGCAGCACGCCCCAGGCGTAGAGCGCTCCGGCCGCCAGCGGGAGCGCGACGACGTTGTAGCCGGTGGCCCAGACGAGGTTCTGGATCATCTTCCGGTACGTGGCGCGGGAAAGCCGCACGATGGCCACGACATCCAACGGATTGCTTCGCACCAGGATCACATCCGCGGTTTCGACCGCCACATCCGAGCCCGCGCCGATGGCGATGCCCAGATCAGCCTGCGCCAGTGCGGGGGCGTCGTTCACGCCATCGCCGGTCATCGCCACCAGCTCACCCCGGGCCTGGACCTCCTTGACTTTGGCGGCCTTGTCCTGGGGTAGGACTTCGGCGAAGTACTCGTCCAGCCCGATCTGGTCCGAGACCCACTTGGCTGTCGCCTTGTTATCGCCGGTCAGCATCATGCAGCGGATGTTCAACGCCTTGAGGGCATCGATGGCTTGCTTCGCCTCGGGCCGGACGATGTCGGCCAAGGCAATCGCTCCTTTCAACTCCCCGTCCACGAGGACAAACACGACCGTCTTGCCCTGGGCTTGCAGGGGCTCGACGCGCTGGTCACTGAGATCGATGTTCTGTTCGCGCAGGTAGCCAGGGCTCACCACCTTCACGTCCTTGCCGTCGACGCGCCCCTCTGCACCCTTGCCTGTGATGCTCTTGAAGCCTTCGACGGGCAGTTTGTCCTGCGAAGCGGCAGCGATGGCCTTGGCGATCGGGTGTTCGGAGTTGGCATCCACGGAGGCGGCGTACGTGCGCAGCGATTCTTCGGTGATATCCTCGCCCAGCATCAAGGTGTCGGTCACCCCGAATCGGCCCTCGGTGAGCGTGCCGGTCTTGTCGAAAATGATGGTCTGCAGTTTTCGGGCGCCTTCGAAAGCAACCCGGCTGCGAATGAGCAGGCCGTTCTTCGCGGCCAAGGCCGTGGAGACAGCCACCACCAGGGGCACCGCGAGCCCCAGCGCATGCGGACAGGCGATGACCATTACGGTCACGGTGCGTTCGATGGCAAACGCGAACTCCTTGCCCATGAGGAGTTTCCAGATCAAGAAGGTGACGACACCTCCTCCAAGAGCAACGACGGTGAGCCACATCGCCGCGGAGTTGGCGAGGTCCTGGGTTTTGGATTTGCTCTGCTGGGCCTGCTTCACCAAGTCGATGACCTGCGACAGAAACGAATCCTTACCGGTGCCCTTGACCTCGATGGTGAGCGAGCCTTCCCCGTTGATGGCCCCACCAATCACCTTGCCGCCCGTCTTCTTGGCGACCGGGGTCGATTCGCCGGTTAGCATCGCTTCATCGACGGAGCTCTCGCCGTCGACGACGACACCGTCGGCCGGAATCTTCTCGCCGGGCTTGATCAGGACCTTGTCATCGACCGAAAGCTCGCCGAGCGGCACGTCCTTCACGGTGCCATCGGCCATGAGCTTGTGCGCGTCGGAGGGCATGAGCTTGGCCAGCGCCTCCAACGCCCGCGAAGCGCCCATCACGGACTTCATTTCGATCCAATGCCCGAGCAGCATGATGTCGATGAGGGAGGCGAGCTCCCAGAAGAACATCTTGCCGGCCAGGCCGAACACCACTGCGCTGCTGTAGACATACGCCGTCGCGATGGCGACGGAGATGAGCACTCTCATCCCGGGCTGGCTGGCCTTGACCTCCTCGACGAATCCCTTGAGAAACGGCCAGCCGCCGTACCAGAAGACCGCGGACGAAAGGCCGAACAGCACGTAAACGTCGCCGGGGAAACGGATGGCTTCACGCAATCCCACCAGCGATTGGAGCATCGGCGAGAGCGCGAGAATCGGCAGGGTCACGACTAGCGAGATCCAGAACCGCTTGCGGAAATCCGCCGCCATGTGGGCGTGATGGTCGGGTGCGGCGGCTGGCTCTTTGCCTTCGGCCTCGACGGCTTTGGTGTCGTCCTTGGTGCCGGCGGCGTGGTGCTCGTGTTTCTTCATTGCTGAGCTTATTTCGCGAGCCGGTGGTTTTCGACACTCGAGGGTTCATCATAGGGAAAGACGATCTCCCGATCCGGGTGGATCAGTTCGTCATCTTTGCCCGCGTAGGGGAGGCGCCCAAGGATGTCTTTGATGACATTGAGTCGCGCGAGGCGCTTGTTGTCCGCGCGCACGAGTGTCCACGGCGCGACGGGGTTGTGCGTACGCGCCAGCATCTCGTTGCGAGCTGCGCTGTATGCCTTCCAATATTCCACAGCCTGATCGTCGATCGGACTGACTTTCCACTGCTTGAGCGGATCCGATTTGCGGTCATCCAAGCGCTGCTTCTGCTCGGATTTGCTGATGTCGAGGTAGTACTTGAGGAGCTTGATACCCGAGCCGACCAGCATCTTCTCGAAGTCCGATACCGAGCCCACGAATTCCTCGTACTCGGCCTCGGTACAGAACCCCATGACCCGCTCGACACCGGCGCGGTTGTACCAACTGCGGTTGAAGAGCACGAGTTCCTGAGCCGCAGGTAGGTACGCTACATATCGCTGGAAGTACCACGATGTTCGATCGCGGTCGGAGGGCTTGCCGAGGGCGACGACGCGGGTTTCACGTGGGCTCAAATGCTGGACAATGCGCTTGATCGTGCCGTCCTTGCCGGCGGCGTCCCGGCCTTCCAGGATGATCAGGATCTTGTCATCGCATTTGATGAAATGCCGCTGCAGCTTGACGAGCTCGACCTGAAGCTTGTGTAAGGTGTGCTTGTAAGCCTTTTTCGAAATCGAGGCCGCGCCTCCTTTCGAGTCATGATCGCGAGGTTTCTTACTCATATTGCGCTCTCCATGGCGCGGACGGCCGGGGTAGCCGCCCTGCAGGCGAAGATCGGCGCGAGGCGGAAGAACAATCCCCTGACGAGCCGTCGCCGCGAGGGGTATCGCGGCGACGGCTCGACTTCCGGCAGCAGGACGGATGAAGATGGAGGTTCCTACTTCGCCATGCCCTGCATCGCCTTCTGATGCTCCATCATCTGTTCCATCATCTTCTGCATCATGTCCATGTGGTCCTTCATCATCGCAGGCGACATCGACATCTCGTCGGCCGCTGCCGACTTCGCCATGCCGTCCTTCGGCATCTGCTTCATCATGCCCGTGTGCATCTCGTCCATGCACTTCTGCATCGACATCATGTGCTCGTCCATCAGTTTCTTGCGCTCGACCGGATCGGTTGTCTTCCGGATCAGCGCCATCTGAGCCTGCATCTTCGTCATCTTCTCCTGCATCGGAGTCATCGCGGAGTCATTCATTTTCGGTTGCGCCATCTCGGCCGCGGGAGCTCCCGCGGCGGGGTGGTGGTCGTCGGCGGCAAACGCGGGGGAATAGAAAAGGACGACGCTGGCGAACGCGCCACAAAGAAAGAGTTTCATTGGAATTCTCCTGTCCAGATCGGCTCTGGAGTCGTTGGATCTCGGTCGAGATCGGGAAGCGGAAGGGCGTTTCCGTCGTGTCGGAAGCCCGGCGAACGTTGGTCCCTGCGAGAATGGCTCTACTCGAAGTTCGAACCCGATGGCGTGGCTGTCACCCATCTCGGCGGCGCCGGCAACCGCGCACCTCGGAATCGTGACCGAGAGAGCGGCGGCCAGCGCGGTGGCGCGCACCGACAACGCGGCATCGTTCAATCTGCGGCGGTTCGTTTGCTGTAGCATTGTAGGTCTGCTCGGTCGGGCTGATGGACCAAGGCTGAAACACTTCCGCACGTATGCCGCTGAGCGTGCTGCAGAGAAGCAATTCGTCGTGTTTCTGCGTTGTTGTACCACTACCACCGATCTCAGAGACGGCGATACGCCGCAGAACTACGCGCCCCCGACAACAGGCCCGAGGGGGCCCGAGGGGGATTGAATGGAAAGGCGCCTACCGAAGGCATCACCCTCGATGGTCCCCCTGATGTTCGGCGCCGACCGCCCTTTCTACGGCTGCTCGAGCTCGACGAGACGACCTTCCTTCGCAGCACCGGTCAGCACTTTGGCCCTGCCATATTGCTCGTCGACGATCTCGGTAATCTCGATTCTCCCGGCAACCTCGCGAGGAAAGAAAAGACCTTCCGGCTTTGCGCTGAGGCAGTCCACTCTCACGAAATGGATCACCGTGAGCTTTTGTCCTGCTTTCGCGCCAGCTGCGGAACCAAAGCCGAGGTAGGCCACTCCATCGCTGGGGTGGCCCTGTAAGCCCGATTCGGAATCGAGGCCGCGCGTCCGTCGCGTCTCGCGGTTGTCCACGATCAGCCGAACCGTCATGCGCCGCTCTTGCATGCGCCGCTCTTGCGCTCTTCTCCCGTGTTCCGAAGCCTTTGTAGGTAGAAGCGCTCGAACGCCACGACCACAGCGATCGACACGAGGCTGACCACGATGATCAGCGGATCGGAGAAGCCCTTGACGACCAGGAATGCTCCCAGGACCATGATGTCGAGGCCGATCGCCGTGCCGAGAACCGCTCGGTTGGCGCCAACGTCCTCGTGCAGGTGCCGCAGAACGCCCCAGTGAATGGCTATGTCCATGAGCAAATAGAAGATGGCGCCCAACGACGCGATGCGAGACAGATCGAACACAGCCGCGAGGACAGCGGCGATGACCACGGTGTAGACCAGAGTGTGCTGTTGGATGTTGCCGGGCATCCCGAAGTGACTGTGTGGGATCAACTCCATCTCGGTGAGCATCGCGAGCATGCGCGAGACTGCGAAGATGCTTGCCAGCAGGCCGGAGGCCGTGGCGATGATGGCAATGCCTACGGTGAACCATATCCCGTATGCACCCATAGCCGGCCGGGCAGCCTCCGCGAGTGCGTAATCTTTTGCCGCAATGAGCTCATCGAGCGTCAGGCTCGATGCCACAGCGAAGCAGACGGCGAGGTACACAACGAGACAGATCACCAAGGAGATGATGATGGCGCGGCCGACGTTCTTCGCCGGATCCGTGACCTCGTCGCCCGCATTGGTGATGGTTGTGAACCCTTTGAATGCAAGGATGGCCAGAGCAATGCCGCCAACGAAAGTCCCGAGCGAAGGGGTGCCACTCGGTGGAACGATGCTGGTCTTCAGACTGATCCCGGAGGCGGCCATAGCGATCGCTGCGAACACCAGCAACCCGCCGATCTTGAGGACTGCGCTGATGTTGGATACGGTCCCGATGACTTGGTTGCCGGCGATGTTCACGATGAACGCCAGCACGATGAGTCCGACGGCGAGTACCGAGACCCAGACCTCTGCCTGGTCAGATGGAAAGAGCTGCAGGGTGTAGGCGCCGAAGGTTCGTGCCACCAGGCTTTCGTTGATGATCATCGAGAGCGCCATGAGCAGCGCGGCGGCCCCGGCCACCGTGGTCTTGCCGTAGGCCTGCTCGAGGACCATGGCGATGCCGCCAGCGGACGGGTAGGCGCTGGCAACCTTGATATAGCTGTACGCACTGAACCCACTAATGATCGCCGCGACGATGAACGCGAGTGGAAACAGTCCGCCTGCGAGCTCGGCGACCTGTCCCGTCAACGCGAAAATGCCGGCTCCGATCATCACGCCGGTGCCCATCGCGATCGTGCCCAGGAGGCTGAGGCTGCCCTTGTTGTACTTGGCGGATCGGTCGTTCATCTGCCAACCTCCGTGAGCGGCCGGCATCCATCGGGGCGTGCGAGGCCCTGGCGCTCGCGAACTCCCCGGCGGCCGGGTCCGCGATGTTGCATCCTTGTCGCCAGATGCTCGATCGCCTTCCCGCTCCTATCCCGGGTCCGGCAGGAGCATCGTTGCCACGGTGTCGACATCGTCGGCAGAGCCCCCCTCGTTCTCCCAGCTCTCCAGCGCACGATGGTTGATATCCTTGGTCGCCGTGCGCTGAGGTTCGGCATGTTCGCCCTCGCGGTTTGACGAAATTGCTGTGCCAGCGCGCTTCCTGCTTGGCGCCCAACCAGGGGTGCCCGATATCTCGGCCTTGTTGTTCGTAGGCATTGGATGTGGCTCTTGTCGAGCATCGCGAGCAGCGCTAGCGGTGCTCGTGGAGCCGCTCCAGCGTGCTCTCGAGGGAACTCTTCAACTTGTCCGCAGCACCGGCGACAGCCTGGGGCAGGGTCGCTGCCTCGCAAGTCACTGCGGTGGGCTGCTGCCCTTCGAGGCGGGCTTCCATCATGCATCGCTTGTCGTTCTGGCCACTCTTGTCGGCGTTTGCGTCGCTGAGATGAACTTCCACGCGCGTGACGTGAGCGCTGACGTGGCTCAGCGATTTGGTGACCGTAGCCTCTACGTGGGCCACGAGTTCCTCGTGTCCATCAATGTTCTTGTCGGTGTTGACTTGAATTTGCATGAGTCTGATTCCTTCGTTGAGTGGGGTCAGTATCGATAGATTGCAGCAACGCCGGTACGCGTGGGCATCCTCGCCGCCGGGAGGACCAAGACGTCGCCACCCATCTTGCCAACCAGTTCGCCCAAGTCATCGAGCACGTCATCAGCTGCCGGGTTGTTCAGCACATCGCCGACGATCTTCCCGGTCCCCTCGTCGAGTTGACCAGCGATCTGACGATCAGCCTCGATGAATAGCATGGCGACACGCCCTGAGGCGGCGGCTGCGGTGATCTGCTGCAGGTCGTCGCTGCCGTGCCCGGTCGCGGTGGCTTGCTCGAAGTCGTTCTTCAGCTTTGCGAGCCGCGCCTCGTACTGCGGCTCGACGACCTGCCAAGCGAGCGTGCGCAGGGCATCGTTCGTCACGGCGTCAGGATTGACCGTGATGCCCTCGCTCTGCAGGAATGGATTCTGACTGACGCCGTGGAAACGAGGGTGGTGCTCCGCTAGCGCTGCCAAGATCAACGGCAGGCCCGCGGGGCGCGAGTGATGCGCCAGAACCGCTCGGTCAATCGAGCGGAAGAACCTATCCGCGTCGATGTCGACTTCGTCGGCTTTACCGCCGTGGCTGTGGTGCATCGCGTTGCTCGACCCACCAACTCCCCCGTAGGATGCGACCGTGTGGTGCGACTCGGTGAGCTCCGAGCCGAGCGCGTCGGTGATCGTGCGAGGCACGCCCGCGGCCAGCTCGACCTCGTCAAGGGCATCGCGACTTCCTTCGAAAAGACGAATCTTGTCGAGACTCAAGCAGAGCACCTGATAGCGGTCGACCGACTGGAGGAATTGCCACAACGGCTTGATGTGAAAGCTGTCCGCCACGACAACCAATTCGGTGACCGGACGCGGCAGGCAGAACACGCGAAAGAGGTCTGGTGCGCCCAGCACGACTAGCCCGTCGAGCGTGTGCTTCCAGAAGTCGGGGTCGACCGCGAGTGCGTCGAACGGCTTCAGGAGCAGTCGAGCCTCACTCGCAGAGTAGGCCTGTGAGAGAGATGCTTCCATCTCCTTCACGAGGTTTCGAAACCGGATCGAGTCCTGTTGGTTCGCTGGATGCCGTCGGTGCGTCGGCTGGTACAGCGACAGACACGGTGCCGGGTGAGGGAGCAGGAGCTCGGTGAGCGATTCTTTCGTAAGTGAGTTCATCGTGTTTCCTCGGGTGGTGTATGAATCTGCGGGGACTCATGCGCGCTCGCGCTGGCGTCGATGACCCGGCGCAGCCGCGTGTTGGCTTCCTACGCTACCGGGGCAACGTCCGGGTTGTCCACCCGCGCGAACATCGCGCGCGGGTCTGCGATCGATACGATGAGCCCCGCCGCTGGGCCACAAATGGCCGATATCGCGAGCTTTTCCTCGATTTCCGCTGCTCGAATCGGGGGAACGATGCTGGCGCCTACTGGAAGGCTTCCTTGGCGTCCAGACAGGCAAGCCCGTGCGATGATCATACTTCTTTCTACGTCCCGCCCGGCTGTTGCAGTAAGACCGCACCATTGCGGACGTGAAACCACGCGCGTAGTTTCGGAGGGTTTCGGTTTGGAGGTGATTGCGGCAGAAGGATTTTCGGGAGGTGCCCCGCACCTTCATCCTCTCGCCGCGAAAGTGCGGGGCGAGGAGATCGCCCGAATCCGATCCTACCTCTGCTCGCGAGTGGCCGGCACCCATCCTAGTGACCTTTGATCGTGGGAATTCGGGGGCGATGAGTCAAACTCTGCGCGTGTTTCCTGCAGCGACCCAACGGCCCGTCCGCCGAGCCGTCCTCCGCAGTGGCGCAGCTACGGAGCGTGGAAGGCTTTGGGCCGCAGGCGGGGGAGCGGGGCGCTGGAAATCGCCCCGCTAGCAGCCTGTTGAAAAACTGCTTGGCGCTTCGAGACGCCCGTCCGGGGCTCCTCAGCGCGAACGGATTCGCTCGATTTTCCGTTCGGCCTGAGGAGGCGCGTAGCGCCGTCTCGAAGGCGAGGGGACTTTTTCAACGGACCGCTAGGTGGTTCCGTCGACCGCTGGCCACTGATCCTTCCAGGGCCGGGTAATCTCGTATTGTCGGGAAATCTGCAGCAACAGATCCTCGCGCAGGCGCGGCGCCACGAGCTGCAGGCCCACGGGCAGCCCCTCGTCGTTCAGACCGGCACGTAGCGAAACGGCGGGGTTGCCGCTGAAATTGAAGGGGTAGGTAAAGGCGATGCCGCCGCCCGGGGTGCGTATGTGCTCGCCGTCTACCGCCGTCGGGATCGGGCCCGCGGCGGCGAACGCTACGGTGGTGACCGTCGGCGTCGCCAGCAGATCGTAGCCTGCGAAGAACGTTTCGAGTTTGGCGACCAGATGTGCACGCCGGCGTTGGATGTCGCCAATGTCGCCCGGGGTCAGCTTGCGGCCGAGTTGCAGGCCGGGCGCGTAGCCAGGGTCGAGCAGGCTCTCGTCGGTCAGGTGCGGCTTCATCGACGCGTAGTCTTCCGCGGCCATCAGCAGCGCCCAGTCGACGACGATGTCTTCGATGTTGAAGTCGACGCGCTCGACGCGGTGGCCGCAGGCTTCGAGGGCGGCGAGCGCGGCGTCGACCTCGCGCAGAACCTGGCGCTCGCAGCGTGCGTAGCCGAGCGTCGGGGTGTAGCCGATACGCAGCGACGGCGGCGGGCGCTCGATCGTTTCCTGGTAGGACTGACCCGGGTGCGGCAGCGAGAACAGGTCGGCGGGATGCGGTCCGACGGTGACGTCGAGCCATAGCGCCGCGTCGCGCACGCTGCGCGACAGCGGGCCGCTGACGACGCAGTGGGTGAAGCGCACTGCTGCCTCGGGCCCCCACGGAATCCTGCCCTGCGTCGGCTTGAGGCCGAACAGACCGGTGTAGGAAGCGGGGATGCGCACCGAGCCGCCGCCATCCGAGGCGGTCGCGAGGGCGACCATGCCTGCGGCGACGGCGGCCGACGAGCCGCCGCTCGAGCCACCCGGCGTGCGCTCCGCCTGCCACGGGTTGCGGGTCGTTCCGTAGACCCGATTGGTGGTGAACGCGGTGTAGCCGCCCTCGGGCGCGTTGGTTTTGCCGATGACGATCGCGCCGGCGCGCTTGAGGCGCTCGACTTGGATCGTATCGCGCTCCGGGTGGGGCGCGTCTTTGAACAGCAACGAGCCATGGGTGTTCGGCAGACCGACGGTATCCTCGAGATCCTTGACGCCGAGCGGCAGACCGGCGAGCGGGCCGACGCTGTCGCCGCGCAGCAGCCGCTGCTCCACCTCGCGCGCGTCGTCGAGTAGGTCGTCGGCCGGGCGCATGCTGACGAAAGCATTGAGGCTCGGATTGAGTTGGTCGATGCGCTCGAGCGTCGCGCGCATGACTTCGACCGGGGAGACGTCTTTGTTGCGGATGCGTTCGGCTTGAAGGTGGGCGGGAGCGAAGAAAAAGCTCTTGGGCAGGCTGCTCATGCGGACTCCTGTTGCGGCCGGGGGTTGCGCCGGTTGAAGCACAAAGGCGCGGGCAGGCAAAGGCGCGAGTTGCCCGGCGTCGCGGCGGCGCCGATACTACCGCGATGATCGTCATCGTCTATGGCTACGAGGGCTCCGGCGCGGGGCATTGGCAGTGCTGGCTCGACGACGAGTTGCGGGCGCAGGGGATCGCACACTCGTTCCCGGCGCTCGAAGATCCAACTGCGCCCCAATGCGAAGTTTGGGTGTCGGAGTTGCGGCGGCTCGTTGCCGGCGCGCGGACTCCGGTAACCTTCGTCTGTCATTCGCTCGGCTGTTGGGCGGTCGACCATCTCCTCGCCGAGCGCGGCGCGGCGGGAATCCACGCGGCGCTGTTGGTCGCCCCGCCGTCGCCGTTTCTGCTGTTCGAGCCGGTCGAGAGTTTCCTGCCGCCACCGCGCGACCGTGCGGCGTGGGCGCCCATTGCTGCGCGCAGCCGGCTGATCGGCAGCGACGACGACGACTTCACCTCGGCCGAGGAGTTCGCCGAGATCGCGGCCGAACTCGGGATCGCGTTCGAGCCGCTCTTCGGCGCCGGCCACATCAACGTCGCTTCCGGGTTCGGCCCGTGGCCGCGCGTCATCGACTGGCTGCACGAGGTCGGCGCGATCGATCAACGGTGGGGCGCGTAGCGGATCAGGATGCGGCTACCGTCGGCGAAGCCACTGCGGAACCCGGCTGCGTGATCGGGCCAGCGGTCGGGGTACTTGAGCGCGAAGCTCCGCATCATCAATGCGGCGACGTCGGGGTCGCTGACGACCTCCCCGGTTGCGGAGAAGCCGACGCCGTCGACTTTGCCGATGGCGATCTGCGCTTCGGGCCGCCCGGCGCGAATCCGCTTCGCACGCCAGGAAGCGGGGCGAGTGCCGACCCAGACGGCGTCGTCATGGAAGAGGAACCAGATTTCGGCAGGCTTGCCGAGGGTGCCGTCTTTGCGGGTGCTGGCGATGTAGACGTACTTGCTGTTGCTGAGGAGCTCGTGCTGGATCCCGGTCAGGCCCCCGGCCTTGCCGGCTGCGCGGCCGCTGCTCGGCGCGAGCAGGGACGAGGCGACGGCCATGGCGACCACGGCGCGGATGAGGATCGATGACACGCGATTGCAACTCCTGCCGCGGGTTGTAGTGAGACTACGCCTGCGCCGTCAATCTCTCCCCATGCTCTCCCCGTGCTTTCCGTCTGTTGCTTTCCGTCTGGTGGAATTCCGCGATTGCTGCTAGCGAGGGCCTGCTGTGGGCAACGCACGTTACATCGTCGTCGAGGGCCCCATCGGTGTCGGCAAGACGACGCTGGCGAAGAAGATCGCCGCCGAACTCGGTGCCCGGCCGGTCCTCGAGCAGGCCGAGGAAAACCCGTTCCTGCGGCGCTTCTACGACAAGCCCGACACGTACGCGTTCCAGGCCCAGCTGTTCTTCTTGCTGAGCCGCTACCGCCAGCAGAAGCAGCTCGCGCAGCAGGACCTCTTCGCCCAGGGCACCGTCGCGGACTACCTCTTCGCCAAGGACCAGATCTTCGCCGAAGCCAACCTCGACGACGACGAGTTGGCGCTCTATCGACAAATGTTCGGACTTCTCGACGCGCGGTTGCCTAAGCCCGATCTCGTTGTATACTTGAACGCGCGGAAGGACGTTCTCCTCGACAGATTGCGCAGGCGAGACCGCGAGTACGAGCGCCGCATTCCGACAGCGTACTTGAATAAGATAGCGGAGGCGTACAAGGACTTTTTCTTTTACTACGAAGAAGCGCCCCTTTTGGTGGTCGACAGCTCCGACGTGGACTTCGTGACGCGATCGGAAGACTTCAGCGACCTGATCCGCGAGATCGACCAGATGGGTCGTGGAGTGCAGCACTACATCCCGCTTGGATCCAAGTAACCCCGGCTTGCCGGGCTGAGGACCGAGACGGAGAATCCCTCGCGCTGGGGTTCGCATTTTCTGATCGGGTGCCCGCTGAGCGGCGACAAGACGCCGACTCAAACCGCGGAAAGCCGATCGAGCGATCCCGTTGCTTTGCGTCGAGGCCCTCCAAATCGGTCGAGGAGGGTCTTTTCCATGGAACGTAAAGTCACCGTTCCCGAAATCCTCGAGCGTAAAGGCGGCGACCCGATCGTGGCGCTGACCGCCTACGACTTCCCCTTCGGCCGCATCGTCGATCAGGCCGGCGTCGACGTCATCCTCGTCGGCGACTCGCTCGGTATGGTCGTGCAAGGCCTCGACAATACCCTGCCCGTCACCATGGACGAGATGGTCTACCATTCGCGCATGGTGGCCCGCGCCCGCCAACGCGCTCTGCTCGTAACCGATCTGCCGTTCCTCTCCTATCAGGTGTCTGCCGCCGAGGCCGTGCACAACGCCGGCCGCCTCGTCAAAGAAGGCGCTGCGGAGGCGGTGAAGCTCGAAGGCGGCGTCGACCTCGCCGCTACCATCCAAGCCATCGCCCGCGTCGACATTCCCGTGATGGGACACATCGGTCTGACCCCGCAATCCGTCCATCGCATGGGCGGGCACAAGGTCCAGGGCCGCCGCCGCGGCAACGCCGCCGGACAGCGCGAGCGTGTCATACAAGATGCACTCGCGGTCGAGGCGGCAGGTGCCTTCGCGGTCGTGCTCGAGGGCATCCCGGCGGACCTCGCTGCCGAGATCACCGCGCGCCTCGAGATCCCGACGATCGGCATCGGCGCCGGCGTCGGTTGCGACGGTCAGATCCTCGTGCTCCATGACGTGCTCGGACTCTGCGACCGCTTCAGCCCGAAGTTCGCCAAGCGCTACGCCGAAGTCTGGCAGGTGGCCGCGGATGCCATCGGCGCCTACGCTGCCGACGTGCGTAGCCGGGCCTTCCCGACGGACGCACACTCGTTCCACACCCTCAAGACCGTCGGCAGCGAGGACCAGGCCGCCGCCGGCTGAGCCTGCTCGGGGAAGGAAGCGGAGCGAATCGTGCAAATCATCGACGACATCGTCACGATGCAGCGCTGGGCTGACCGCGCCCGCGCGCGTGGACGCCGCGTCGGGCTCGTCCCGACGATGGGGTACCTTCACGCCGGGCATCTCAGCCTGGTGACGCTCGCGCGGGCGCAGGCCGACGACGTCGTCGCGTCGATCTTCGTCAACCCGACCCAGTTCGGTCCGACCGAGGATCTCGCCGCCTACCCGCGTGATCTCGAGCGCGATACCGAGCAGCTGCGCGCTGCGGGCACCGACGTGCTGTTCCTGCCGGCCGCGGCTGGGATGTATCCCGATGGCTACCAGACGTCGGTACGGGTCGAGCGGGTGACTCGCGGCTTGTGTGGTGCTGCCCGGCCGATCCACTTCGGCGGGGTTGCCACCGTCGTCACCAAGCTCTTCAACATCGTCAAGCCGCACGTCGCGGTATTCGGTCGCAAAGACTACCAGCAACTCGTCACCATCCGGAGCCTGGTTGCGGACTTGCATTTCGCCGTCGAAATCGTTGGCGCGCCGATCGTGCGCGAGGCGGACGGTGTGGCGATGAGTTCGCGCAACGCCTATCTGACGCCGGCCGAGCGCGCCGCGGCGGGGTGTCTAGCGCAGGCGCTCGCCGCGGCGAGCGCTTGCGTCGCGGCGGGCGAGACGTCGGTTGCTGCGCTGCTCGCGACGGTGCGCGAGCGCATCGTCACGGAGCCCCTGGCCGCGCTCGATTACGCGACCCTGGTCGATGCGGAGACGCTCGAGGAGTGCGACAGCCTCGACCGGCCCGCGCTGCTCGCCGTCGCCGCCCAATTCGGCCGGGCGCGGCTGATCGACAATTGCGTTCTCAACGAATGGCCGGCGCCGGCCATTCTGGCGAGAGCGCAAAATGCGTGAACCCCTTGGCCCTTTCCCCTTGGCCCTCATCCCCAGCGGAGGTAACCCCATGCGCACCATGCTTCGTGGCAAGATCCACCGGGCGACCGTTACCGGCGCCGACCTGCACTACGAAGGCAGCGCCACCATCGACTCCGAGTTGCTGGCGGCCGCGGACATTCTGCCCTACGAGCAGGTCGATATCTGGAACGTGACGAACGGCGAGCGGTTCAGCACGTACGTCATCGAGGGCAAGCCGGGCTCGGGCGTGCTGTGCATCAACGGCGCCGCGGCGCACAAGGCGCGCAAGGGCGATCTCGTGATCATTGCCGCTTTCACCCAACTCGACGAAGAGCAAGCGCGCCATTGGGAGCCGAAGTGTGTCTTCGTCGATGAGCGCAACCGGCCGGTGCTGTTGCGGGCCGAGAACGGCGGCCAGGCCGAAGTCGTCAGCGCGTGGCAGTGACGCCTACGATCGCTCACTCATGGCCAAGAAGGAGAAGAACGCCGGGTCGTCGAAGAGCGACGGCGAAAGAAACGTGATCGTCAACCGCAAGGCGCGGCACGACTACTTCATCGAAGAGGCGTTCGAGGCCGGATTGGTGTTGGCAGGCAGCGAGGTCAAGTCGCTGCGCGCCGGCAAGGCCCAGCTCAAAGACAGCCACGGCCGCCTGCGTCGCGGCGAACTCTGGCTCCACAACGCGCACATCAGCGAGTACAGCCCGGCCGCTCAGTTCGGCCACGATCCGACCCGCGCGCGCAAGCTCCTGCTGCACCGGCGCGAGATCGATCGCCTCGCCGGGAAGATCAAGGAGCGCGGATTCGCCTTGATCCCATTGCGTATTTACTTCAAGAACGGTCGTGCAAAAGTGGAAATGGGTCTCGCGCGCGGCAAAAAGCAGCACGACAAACGCGAGTCGATCAAAGAGCGCGAGAGTCGCGTCGAGGTCGACCGTGCGATGAAGAGCGGTCGGCGCCGCGACGATCGCTGACCCGAATACGGGCGCTAGAGGGGGGACCGACGTTGAACCAGTCGCTGTCGATCTGTAGGCCCGCGATTCTCGCTGGTTCGATCCTCTGTATCACCGCGCTGGGCTGTGCGCCCCTCGGGCCGAGCAGTCCAGCCAAAAAAATTCGGCCGCCTGCTGCCGCCGCGCCCGACATTCACAAACACCTCGTAGGCGTCTGGTGGCGTGCGCACGGGAAGCGAACCCAGGCGCTACGTCTGGAGGCCGATGGCTCCTTGGAGTTGACCGGAGTGCCGCCGCTGCGGGGCATCGGTTGGCGCGTCGATGGCCGGAAGCTCATCATGCGAATGCGGGCGGTGAAATCGGGCGATCTGTACGAGGACGAACTCTACTTGCGCCGGCTCACCGACCGAACGCTCCACGTCGAGGCCGGCGACAGCTATTTCGCCGGCACCTACAAGCGGCGCCGCGATGCTGCACTCACGGACGAAAAGCCACCTGTCGCCGCCCCTTTGCCACCGCCGGTCGGCCGAACCCTGACGTCGCCGATCGTGCTGCGCCGGGTCGCTGGTGAAGAGTTGGCGCCGCGCGACACATGGCTGGAGCTGGTTGCGGACCTCGGCACGTGCGATCAGCAGCTCAATCGCAACCTCTGCCCGCGTTTCTACAGCGACGAGCAGGCTTCACTGCTCATCGTCGAAGTCTGCGAAAAGGGAAGGCAATTGCCCGAGGGGGTGAGCATCATCGATTCTCTCGGGAGTGTCGCTTCGTTTCCCTGGTTCGACCGCGGCTTCGGCCGTTTCGCCTGCGAGAACGATTGCAGTTCGACGGGCAGCTGTCGCTACGAGGTCGTGGCGACGTCGCAACGCGGGATGCCCACGGAAATGGTCTACCGCTTCGACATCGGGCCGACCTGGGGCTGGGTGCGCCTGCAGTTGGGGCGTGCCGGTGCGGTGAAAGTGATCGAGCACCGGATCCAGCAGCCCGAATGAACCCGCGCTAGCGCGTTTCGTTGACTCTACGAGAGGGCTTCGCTAGATAGCGGCGTTCTACGATGCGCCACAAGGTTGCCGGGTTGCCGGCCGGGCGCCCGAGATTCCGCCCACGGAGACGAAGCAATGGCCGAGAAAAAGAAGGCGAAAACCGGCGAAAAAGCCGGCCGTTTGGTTGCTGTGAAGCACAAGTGTCCGAAGTGCGAGGCCGACTCGCACATCGTACGCTACGCCGGGTTCGGCCCGAAAGGGCTGTTCTGGGTATGTGACAAGGAGTGCGGGTACCGGGTGCGCACCCGCTGATCCGTCCGCGGCGCGGTTCGCGCTACGTTCCAACCACCCCGGCGAGTGCTGGCGCCGGGGCACCCGCACCGAGTCGACTACGGGGGCATCAATGCCGCGATCTGCGAAGAAGAAGACGACCACCGGCAAGTCCAAGAGGGCCCTGCGGATCTTCGAGGAAGACGACTCCTCGAACGACTCCGAAGCGGAAGGCGAACTGCCAAAAGACGAGGCCGGTCGCCGCAAGATCAAGAAGCAGTACGAAGACCTGCTCGGGATCCGCGTCCACAAACTCAAAGGCCGGATCCTCAATCGCGAGCGGATCAACAAAACGATCGAGGGCGTCTACTTCATTTGCGTCACTTGCCGCAAAGTCTGCCACAACATGGACGAAGGGCTGGTCGAAGATCCGAACAACGTCGACAACCTTTGTGGCAACTGCGTCAAGACGACGAAACCGAAGAAGTAGCTACCTGCGCCGCTGCCGCTTGCCGCGGCCGTGTTGCAGGCGGCGCATCACCTCGAGGAAATCCGCCGGCAGCGCGCTGCGCAGGTCGAGTCGCAGCGCGCGCTCCGGGTGGTCCACCTCCAAATAGCATGCATGCAACATCTGCCGCGCGGCCCCCGAGCCGGACGGCGCGCCGTAGCGCGTGTCGCCGACGATCGGGTGGCCGAGCGCCGCGAGATGCACGCGGATCTGGTGGCGCACGCCAGTGCTGATCCGCACCGCGAGCAGAGTGTCGCGTCCAACGCGTTGGATCGGCCGGTACGTCGTTGCCGCCGCTCTCGCGCCAGGCGTCGCCGCGTCCGCCGTGCGCATCCGATCATGCCGCCGCCGGTCCGGTGCGATCGGCGTGCGGATCGCGCCTTCGTTCTCCACCAGGCCGTGTACCAGCGCGGCGTACTCCTTGATTACGTGCCGCTCCGCAAATTGATTGCGTAGGTGTTCGTAGGCGTGCGGCGTGCGCGCGGCCAACAACAGGCCCGACGTGTCGTTGTCGAGGCGGTGGACGATGCCCGCTTCGAGCGGGCGCTCGCAGACCGCTAGGACTTCTGGATAGCGCGCGGTGAGGAAGCTCGCGACCGTAGCGGTCTCGCCGGTGCGCAGCGCGTGCGTCGGCACCCCGGCAGGCTTGTCGACCGCGACGACGCTCGAATCCTCGTAGACGATCTCCAGCGCGAGTCCGGCATCGGCCGCCGGCCGGTCCGGCGCGAGTGCTTCCTCGGCGATTTCGACGACGTCGCCGGCGGCGACGAGCTGCGCCTTGCGCGCGCGACGCCCATTGATACGCACGGCGCCGGCGGCAATCGCTGCCTGCGCCGTGCGTCGCGACATCGCGGGCAGGCGTTCGTGGAGAAAGACGTCGAGGCGTACCGGCGTCGCTGGTTCACTGTCGTGGAGTAGTTGCATCGTCGTTGGGCTGTAGCCTATCCCGGTGGCCCGCTCGGGTCACGCGCGCCCGTCGAAACGCGCGCCCGTCGGCATGCGTGCCCGTCGGCATGCGTGCCCGTAGGATTGAAACGCTGCGCGCCACACGGCACAAAGATCCCATGGACTGGCAAGCCTGGCGTAAGCTCTTTCCGATCGCGGACCGTCGCGTTCACCTCAATCACGCGGGCGTGTCGCCGGTGTCGCGGCGCGTGGCCGCTGTCGTCGAGGAATTCATCGAGCACGCCACCACGTTGGAACCCGGCGCGCATCCGCGCTGGGAGGCGCGCGCCGAGTCGGTGCGCGACGCCTTTGCGCGGTTGGTCGGAGCGCATGCCGACGAGATCGCCTTCGTCAAGAATACCTCGGAGGGGCTGTCACTGGTCGCCGCGGGGCTCGATTGGCGCGCCGGCGACAACGTACTCGCCGTGGATGGTGAGTACCCGTCGAACGTGTATCCCTGGTTCGCGCTACGCCGCTGCGGCGTAGCGACGCGAATGATCCCCAAGACCCCGGGCGAGGTGCGAGTCGACGATATCGCCGCGCTGGCCGACGCGCGTACCCGCCTCGTCGCGCTCAGCTTCGTCGATTGGAGCCATGGCGGCCGCGCCGACCTGGCAGCCATCGGTGCGTTCTGCCGTGAACGCGGCATTCTGCTGTGCGTCGACGGCATTCAGGGCGTGGGTGCGGTGCCGCTCGACGTCGAGGCGTGCGGCATCGATTTCCTCGCGGTCGGCGGCCACAAGTGGCTGCTCGCGCCGGAAGGCTGCGGTTGCCTGTACGTCGCGCGCCGCGTCGAGAGCCGGTTGCAGTCGGTGCTGCACGGCTGGAAGAGCGTCACCAACGCCGAGACCTACCTGCCCTATCATTTCGATCCGCGGCCGGACGCGGCGAAGTTCGAGCCCGGCAGCCCATCGGTGCTCGGCACGGTAGCCCTCGGGGCGGCAATCGACCTCCTGCTCGAAGTCGGGCCTACGGCGATCGAGCAGCGTCTCTACGCGCTCAACGACCGCTTCGCGGCCGGTCTGCGCGCGCGCGGCGCCGCGATCATCAGCCCGTGGGAACCGACGAGGCGCTCGGGAATTCTCGTCTTCCGGCCCGCGGGCGACCCGGACGTGATCGCCGGCCAACTGCGCGACGCTGGCTTCACCGTCAGGGCGCGTGGCGGCGGCGTGCGTCTTGCCCCTCATTTCTATATCGACGAAGAGGATGTCGACCGCTTCCTGGCGACGCTCGACACCCTGCGCCGATGACCTCCCCTTGCCGCCTGCCCGATTGAACCCTGGCCCGTCCTTCTTGGCCCTTGCTCCTTGATCCTCGGCCCATCGCCTCCGTGTGCAACTCCAGCTTCCCCATGTAGGATGAGCCGGCGATGGAAGAGCCAGCGCGCGATGACGCGATCGATAGGACCATCCCCGGGCGTGGCGACGGCGAGCTCGGCTGGTTCGTCGGGATGTTGGCGCGCCGTCTCTTCCGGCACGTGAAGATCGACGCGGAGGCGACGCGTTTCGTGGGTGCCTTGGCGCAGTCGAGCGCCATCGTCTACGTCGTTCGCTACCGTTCGTTGTTCGACTTCCTGCTGGTGTCGACGGCGCTCGCCAACGCAGGCATGCCGCGCCCGGTTTTCGCACCGGAACTCGCGACCTTTTGGTTGCAGCCGCTCGCCGGATTCGTGCGCAGCATCAGCGGCTGGTTTCGTGCCAGCCACTTCATCGATCGTACCCGGTTGCGCAGCGAGCATCGGCGCCGCTGCCGGGAACTCGTCGAACAGCGCCAGCCGGTGCTGATCTTCATGCGCAGCCGCGCCCCGGGCGTCGGCGGGGTGGCGCGGCAGCCCGAGGCACTCGACCGGGCTCGGGTCGGCGCCGACTACATTCGTGAAATCGTGATCGGTCAATGGTCCGACCCGCAGAGCGTCTCGTTCGTGCCGTTGGCGATCGTCCGCGGCCGCGGCTATCGGCGCAAGGAATCGCGCTTGGCGGCCGTCGTCTACACCGTGCGCCAGGCGCCGGGAGAATTGCGCCGGCTGCTGTCGTTCCTGTGGAACTGGCGCGACACGACCATCGTCGTCGGTCGCGACGTGCAGTTGCGCGAGATCGTCGAGCGGCACCGCCCGGAGGGCGCCGAGCGCATCGTCAAGCGACTGTCGCGTGCGTTGCAGATCTTCCTCTACCGCGAGGAGCGGATGGTGCAGGGGCCGACGCTGCTGCCGCGATCCCAGGTGCGCGACATTGTGTTGTCCGATCCCAGCCTCAAGCGTTACGTCGAGCGCTACGCCTGGGCCAAGCGCAAGCCCGAGGCGAAGGTTTGGCGCACCGCACGGCGGTACGTCGACGGTATGGTGGCCAACTACCAGGGCTCGTACATCAACTTTCTCGAGGTCGTCATCAATCAGCTCTGGAGCCGCATGTTCGGCAAGCTCTCCTGTGTCGGTCTCGAGCGGGTTGCGGAGACGCTCAAGCAACACCCGATCGTGTTGCTCCCGTGCCACCGGAGCCATTTCGACTACCTGATCCTCTCGTACATCTTTCACCGCAACCATTTGAGCCCGCCGCATATCGCTGCCGGCGACAACCTCTCGTTCTGGCCGATTGGTCCGATCTTTCGCGGCGCCGGTGCCTTCTTCATCCGCCGTAGCTTCGGCGACGACGAACTCTACAAGCTGGTCTTTCGCAGCTACCTGACGTACCTCATCCGCGAGGGCTACACCCAGGAGTTCTTCCTCGAGGGAGGACGCAGCCGCAGCGGCAAGCTGATGACGCCCAAGCTCGGGATGCTCTCGGCAACGGTCAGTGCCTTCCTGCGCGGCGTTCGCCGCGATCTCTACCTCGTCCCCGTCGCCATCCAATACAGCCGCGTCGTCGAGGAGCAGGCATACCAGCGCGAACTCGAGGGCGGGGCAAAGGAGAAGGAATCACTCGGTGCGCTGCTGCGTGCGCGCCGCGTCCTGCAGCAGCAGTATGGCGACGTGCAAGTGACCTTCGCCGAGCCGATCTCCCTGAGCGCGGCGCTCGGCGAACTGCGCGAAGAGTTGCGCGACGATACCCCGCACGGGCGTCCGGTCGAACTGACGCGCGAGTCCGAGGAGCGCAAGCGCGCCTTCGTCGAGACGCTTGCGGCACGCATCCTGCGCGACATCAACGACGCGAGCACGGTCACCGATACGGCGATTGCCGCGACGGTCCTTCTCGGCGCACGTTCGACTGCCATCCGCTATCGCAGCTTCCTCGAGCGCGCGCGTGCCCTGGCAGAGCTCCTGCCCGCGTGCGGAACCCCGGGCGCGGCGCCGAGCGACTTCGGTTCGACCCGGCGCTTTCTCGAGAGCGCGGGACTGATCCGGCGCTTGCCCGAGGCTCCCGACGTCATTCACGTCCCTCCCGAGCGGCGGCTCAGTCTCGATTTCTACAAGAACAACAGCGTGCACTGGCTGCTCGTGCCCTCGTTGGTCTCGTCGCTACTGCTGCAGGGACATGATCCTGGCAGTCTCGCGGAACCACTCGGTGAGTGGCTCGACCTCTACCGCCTCGAGTTTCCTGGCCCGCCAGCGGCGGAGCGTGCGGCGCTGCTCGAGCGAATCCTCTCGAAATATCGGGAAGCAGGGGCCATCGATGCGGAGGGGCGTCTCGATCGCCGTCACGTGCTCGTCGAGGCGACTGCGGGGGTTCTCGATAGCTTTCACGAGCCGTATCGGATCGTCGCGCAGGTGCTGCTCCAGCTCGAACGTCAGGGTGCGGCGGAGAAGACGATCGAAGATCGCATCAAGAAGCAGTACAAGGCAGCGTTCCTGTTGGGAGAGGTGCGCAAGCCGGAGGGACAGTCGGTCATCACCCTGAACAATGCCCTCGAGCGCTACGTTGAGGCCGGCTGCATAACGGCGACGCGCCGCCCGAGTCGACTGCGCACACGCAGCCGCGAGCGATGGATCGCACCGGGGCCGGAGGCGGATCGCCTGCGTGAATTCGAGAGCCGTCTCACTGCCGTTCTCGTGACATCGAACGAAGACCGTTGAAAAGGGGGAGGGCGGCTCGTAGAGTCGGATCGAACGAGCTCCTGCGAATGATTCGAATGATTCGAACGCAACCAAACGAACGTCTCCGGGTGATTGCTGCCCTCTGCGGCCTGCTGTTGCTGACGGTGAGCGCATGCGGCAGGACGGACGAAGTCGAAGTTCACGTGCGCAGTATCGGCTTCGATTCGGAGAATCGCGCGCCAGTCGTCGTGCTCGAGGATCGGCGCAACGAGGTAGCGCTGCCGATCTGGATCGGCGCTGCCGAAGCACGATCGATCGCGATGGAGTTCGAACAACTCGACGCGCCGCGCCCGATGACCCACGATCTTCTCCAGCACGCGCTCCTCGAATCGGGTGTTCGCCTGCACAAGATCGTCATTGAGTCGCTGCGCGAAGAAACCTACTACGCGCGACTCTATTTGCGTTCGTTGCGGCGCAACTTCGATCTCGACGCTCGTCCGAGCGACGCGATCGCTCTGGCGTTGCGCTTTGGTTGCCCGATCTACGTCAACGCAACGCTCATGCAGGGGCCGACTGTCGTTTCCCTCCGCTCCGCTTCCGTCGAGCACCAGCTGACGACGGCGGCGGGAATTACCTTCCAGAACCTCGATGCGGTTCTCGCCGAGGTGTTCGGCATCGACCCCGAGCGCGGCGGTGTGGTGGTGACCGACGTTGCGCCGTGGCAGAGATCGGGGATCCGTCGCGGCGACGTGATCCTCGGAGTCGGCGGCAATTACTTGCGTACGGCAGCGGAATTGATCGAGCGCCTCGCGCATGCAGGCGGCGAAGGCGTGACGCTGAACGTACGCCGCGGCAAGCGCGAACTCCGGGTCGGGCTCGGCGCGGCGCACTGATGCGGGGGGCTTGATGAGGTCGCGAGCCGATGGGTCCCCAGGACGATCTCATCGACCTCGGTAGACGGAGTACTCGAATCCGTCCGAGATGCGCCGCGTCATGGAGTCGAAGCCGTTCGCGTCGGGCCGCCGTCGCGCTGCGCAGCGACTACGATCAGATCCATGGCGGCCGGCGAGCGAGCCAACGCCGTTTTGCCCGGCGCGATCGAGCCAGGGAACTGCGCCGCCGAGGGCTCGCTTCGGCGGCGTGCGATCGGTACACTCGCGACTTCGATGCGCGGCCGAGTTTCTGTATGGTAGTGCGCTTGCGGACGCAGTGGTCGATCGCATATGAACTCGAAGATTGAGCCAGTCGCGTGCGCTGCGGAGCACGCGAGCGGCGGCGGCCGTGACGCGCGGAACGCGACTCGCGACCAATGCCCCCGAGAGGAGTTTCGAACATGATCCTTCGTTCCGATGCGGCGGAAGTCGTTGCCATCAGCGAACGCCGCCGCGTAGCCGACTTCGTTGCGCTGACGAAGCCACGGGTCGTGTTGATGGTGCTCGTGACGACTGCAGTGGGCTTCTACGTCGCCGCGCAAGGCAGTGTCGACATCTTGCGGCTGCTTTCAACCCTGGTCGGCACGGGGCTCGCGGCCGCCGGGACGATGACTCTGAATCAGTACTTCGAGCGCGATCTCGACGCGCGCATGGAACGTACCAAGCAGCGCCCGCTGCCGGCCGGTCGCCTCGAGCCAATCGACGCGGCGGTATTTGGCGTCGTCCTGACCATCGCCGGGCTCGCTTACCTAGCCGCCGTGGTCAACATCGCCAGCGCCGCAGTGGTTGCGACGATTTCGCTAAGCTACCTGTTCGCGTATACGCCGCTCAAGCGGATCAGCCCGGTGTGCACGATCATCGGCGCCATCCCCGGCGCTCTGCCGCCGGTCGTCGGCTGGGTAGCCGTGCGCGGCTCGATCGGTATCGAAGCCTGGATTCTGTTCGCAATCATGTTCCTCTGGCAGTTGCCGCACTCCCTCGCGATTGCGGTCGTCTACCGCGAGGACTACGGCCGCGCCGGCATCCGCCTGCTGCCGGTCGTCGAACCCGACGGCCGCAGCACCGCCCGCCAGGTGGTGACGAATTCGCTGGCGCTGGTCGCGGTCGGCTTGTTGCCCTACTTCGTCGGTCTCGCCGGGCCCGCCTACCTGGCGGTTGCGCTCGTTCTCGGGCTGACCTTCTTTGCCTACGGCCTCGCGTATTCGCGCCAACTCGACCAGGCGACTGCGAAGAACGTCGTCTTCGCGTCCCTGCTGTACTTGCCGCTGCTCCTCGTTGCGATGGCCGTCGACAAGGTCGAAAGCGGTATCTTTCTGCTCGGCTGAGCCCTATGCGACGGCGGTCGGGTCAGGCCGTCGGTGGCAACTCACGATGAAGTGGATGTCGATCGTCGCGACAGGTGTCGTGATCGCCCTTGCCGGGTTGTTGCTGACGCGCCTCGGCGATTCGCCCGAGTTGCCGGTGCTCGCTGAACTCCCGGATTTTCGCTTGGTCGACAGCAATGGCGACGCGCTCGGGCTCAGCGACCTGCGCGGTCAGATCTGGGTGGCCGATTTCATTTTCACCTCGTGCCCCTCTTTCTGCCCTCGATTGACGCAACAGATGGCGGTCGTCCAGGAGCAAGTTCGCAATGAAAATGGGGTTCGGCTCGTCTCGTTCTCGGTAGATCCAGTGACGGATACCCCGGAGCGCTTGCGCGACTATGGTATCCGTCATGGCGCGGCGCCGGAGCTGTGGTCGTTCGTCACCGGTTCGCGCGCCGCGATGTATGCGTTGGTCCGTGACGGTTTCAAGCTTGCAGTGGCGGAACGTACCGAAGCGGAGGCAGTGGACGGCGAGGGGATCATCCTCCACTCCGACCGGTTCGTCCTCGTGGATCGTGCGGGCCGGATTCGCGGCTACTACCACGGCACCGACGACGAGAGCGTCGCCGCCCTCATCCGGGATGCGACCCAACTTGCCCGAGCGCGATACGGCGAGAGCCCTACGCAGTAATGGAACCGGCCAGGCGAGGAAGACATGGAAGTACGTGACCTGCCGACCCTAAACGCCGCGCTCAACTCGGTTGCCACCGTGCTGCTGCTGCTGGGCTACCGCTTCATCCGCGCGGGCGAGATCGAATCGCATCGTCGCTGCATGCTCGCCGCGTTCGCGACCTCCGTGCTGTTCCTGATCTCGTATCTCATCTACCACGCCTATGCCGGCTCGGTGCCGTTCCCGGGTACGGGTTGGGTGCGGCCGGTATACTTCACGGTTCTGGTCACCCACGTCGTGCTCGCCGCAGCGGTGCCGGTGCTGGCCGTGATCACCCTCTATCTCGGGCTGCGCATGGAGCGCGCGCGGCATCGGCGGATTGCCCGTTGGACCTTGCCGATCTGGCTCTACGTGTCGGTGACCGGAGTGATCGTCTACCTGATGCTCTACGTCGTCTATGACGCGCGTGCCGTTTGATTGACCTTTGAGCGTGGGACGAGCTTCACGACGAGTCAAATTTTCGAGCGCGGATGCTGCAGCGACCCGACGGCCCGCCCGCCGAGCCGTCCTCCGCAGTGGCGCAGCTACGGAGGACGGAAGGCTCGGCGCCGCAGGCAGGGGAGCGGGGCAATGAAAATATGGGCCGGGGCACAGCCCCGCTAGCGTAGGCTGTGTCCGCCGTCGACGTAGAGTGCGGTGCCGGTGATGTAGCTCGTCGCGTCCGAGGCGAGAAAGACCGCGGCGCCGGCGATCTCGTCGGCGTGTCCGGCGCGCTTGGCGGGTAGTCGCTCCAGGAAGCGAATGCCTGCGGGGCTCTCGAGGAAGTCGCGGTTCATCGGGGTGACGAAATAGCCCGGGCAGAGAGCGTTCACCTGGATGTTGTGCGGCAGCCACTCGAGGGCGACCACCTTGGTGTATTGCACCAAGCCGGCCTTGCTCGTCGCGTAGGGGCCCATCTTGCGCTGCGCTTGGCTCGCCAGCACCGAGGCGACGTTGATCACCTTTCCGCAGCGCCGCGCGATCATATGCGGGCCGACGTGCTTGCAGCACAGCATCGGGCCGCGCAGGTTCACGGCCATCACCCGGTCCCAATCCGCAACCTCGATCTCGAGCGCCGGTGCGACGCCTTCGATGCCGGCGTTGTTGACCAGGATGTCGATCCGCCCCAAGCCCGCCAGCGCCTGCTCGACCATTGCCTGCACGGCGCCTTCGTCGCCGACGTCGGCGACGATTCGCACCGAGCGCCGGCCGAGGGCGGCGATTTCGGCCGCGACGGCCTCCAAGTCAGCCGGGGTCCGGCTCACCGCGACGATATCGGCGCCGGCGCGGGCGAGCGCGCCGGCGATGGTCCGGCCCAAGCCCTTGCCGGCGCCGGTGACGAGCGCGACGCGGCCGTCGAGATCGAACCAGGTTCCCCGGGCGGCCGTCGGCGTTGCGCCCGGGGAACTCAACGGCAGCCGTTCAGCGCGCTCGAGATCGCCCGCAGGATCTCGTCGACCGTGATGGCGCCGTCGCCGTCGGTATCGCCTGCACTGCAGTTGCTGGCCGGCGCCTCGCCGAGGGCGATGGTGATCATCACCAGCAACTCGTCAACGGTGACCTCGCCATCGTCGAAACAATCCCCGGGGCAGGGTGGGGGCGGCGTGGCGGTCGCGGTTGCTGTCGCGGTTGCCGTCGCAGCTTCCGTGGATGTGGGCGTCGCCGTGGCTGTGTCGGTCGCCGTCGGTGTCGGCGTATGCGGCGCGGTCGGGCTAGCAGTAGCGGTAGCGGTTGCGACCGGCGTTGGCGTTTCGGTCGGGCTCGCCGTCACCGTTGGGGTGGCGGTGCCGGTGTAGGTCGGCGTTGCCGTCGCCGTCGCGGTTGACGTTGCCGTTTCGGTCGGCGTGTCGGTCGCGGTGAATGTCGCCGACGGCGAAGACGTCGGCGTCCCGGTAGGCGTTTCCGTCGCCGTTTCCGTCTCCGTCGGCGTGGTTGTCACCGTGGGCGTTTCGGTCTCGGTCGGCGTTGCGGTTTCGCTAGGCGTCGCCGTCTCCGTCGCCGTCTCGGTCGGGGTGGCGG
>Ga0163153_10000709_pt1 | contig 56354 bp, 57 predicted proteins | sample OliLakLV19MP6IB1_FD_148629 | JGI IMG/M metagenome (GOLD analysis project Ga0163153, IMG submission 148629) | Freshwater microbial mat bacterial communities from Lake Vanda, McMurdo Dry Valleys, Antarctica - Oligotrophic Lake LV.19.MP6.IB-1 | ecosystem: Environmental > Aquatic > Freshwater >... | reverse complement strand
CGGGCGTTGATTTGCACCTCACGAAACCGGTAGGAATCGCCGACCTTCAAGCAGCGCTCATTCGACCGCAGGCGGTATAGATGCAGCGGCAAGAAGCGCGCCACCGATAAGGCCGCCGTTGTCGCCCAACTCAGCCATTTTGACTGGCACTGCCGAAAAACGTTCCCGCACCCGCTCGAGCGGGATAGGATTCATGCCGACGATCATCGAACCGCCGATGACGAATGCCTGCGGCTTCCAGACGGCGGCAATCTCTTCGAGTCCTGCGGCAAGGATATCGGCCAGCTTGTTACGCTCTTCGAGCGATTCGAGGTCCTTCGGCGCGATGCCGAATTTTTTCCGCACCGCCGTACCTGAGATAAGCGGTTCAAGATCGCCGATCTTCAATGTGAGTTCGCACAGTAGCGGACTTGTCGCGATATCTCCCGTCTTGATGAACGCACCGCCGACACCGGTAGAAACGGTGATGTACGCGATGTCAGAAAATCCTTTGCCTGCTCCATTAACCAATTCTCCATATCCAACTACTACGGCATCATTCGCTACTTGCACGGGTACCCCCAAGGCTACGGATACTTCATGCGCAATTCTGACGCCTTCCCAAAGACGTATGTTTTTCGCATCATACAGTGCACCATCTGAATCAAATCGCCCTGAGATATCTCCTGCTGCACGTTCGATACCCGAGACTGCGAGCTCTTTCGCGAGCGTGGCTAAAAGGCGGATGCCCTCATGCGAATCTTGTGGTGTCGGAACCTTCCGGATCTCACCGAGCACATCGCCCACGGCCGTCGCAACGCGCATGTTCGTTCCGCCGATATCGAATACGATATTCATGCGAAAATACTAGCACGAACAGGAAGTGCCGACGAAATGCTTCGAGAAAACCTTGCGCAGCAAATAGAAATTCGGGAAGACGTATAGTAAAAGATGTGATACGGATGCGTCACATCACTCCGTGTTTGAGAGAAGCATTTCGGCGGCACTTCCTAATACAACCTTCTCGCCCGTTCCCAAAACTCCGGATGACCGCGCTCACGCATCCAGTACCACCATTCGACGCCCCAGAGATACTGTTCTTCGAAGTGCGTACGTGAAGCGTATTCGATGATCTCGTCGAATTTCTCTACATCCATGCGCGTGAGCTGCGTCGAGATGGGAGTTGCCGCCATGGGATCAGTAAGCCACGGCTCTGCCGAGAGCTCGATGAGGACGACCGGTTTATCCCCGAAGATGCGCATGACATTCGCTTTCATGCGATAGAACACAGCCGGAAGACGAGTCTTGAATTGTCCGAGTTCCGGATTCCAGAAATACATGTAGAGCGAAGTGCCGAACGCATCCCCGAGACGATAGGGCTTGTGCCAGAGTCCGAGGTTGCCGCTATCTGTAACGAGAATCGGGCGCGACGGATCAAGCGCCTTCACGAGCGCTACTTCTTCCGCGAGAAATTCCTCGTCGAGCTCCCCACAATGCTCGTACGCGAAGAGGGCGAGATACGGCTCGTTCTCGACCTGCCACATGACCACCGCTGATTCGTCTTTGTACCGATCGACTACCGCCGTGATGTACTCGCGCAGCTCTTCCTTCTGTTCATCCCATGGCATCTCTCCTACCCACCGCGGCACATGGCATTCCGGCCAGCGTGGCAAACGACGGCCGACCGCAAGGATTATTTCTGCGTCCCGTTTCGTTGCTTCATCCACTTGGAAATCGAGTGCCTCGAAATTAAATTTATTGCGCTCTGGTTCGATCATTGGCCAGTGCGCCGCAAGCCGAAATTTACGAATGCCCAGATCATCAAGCGCGGCAACATAGACGCTGCGCCAATTCAGGCCAAGCTCGTCTGCCTGCAATTTCGTGAATGTCATGCCGTAGTCGATACGCTCCGGAGTCTCGCGGCGTGCGAGGAAATACAGTCCCGCGGCGATCGCGGCTATCACCCAGAGCCCGACGACAAGCTGCGCGAGAATTCCCGACCGTTTCTGCATGGGGCGCCAGACCATACATTAGCCGAGAAACAGAGTTGCGAGACCAAGTGAGATGAGAGTGACCCCGACGGCGGAATGCCAACCGCCATGACTCCCGCTCTTTTTATCGCCGATATGCGGCATGTGCCGCGCCAATAGCAACGCAAGGACGAACAGGAAGACAAATTGCAGACCACCGAGTGCGTTGACGATAGAGACACTGCCGAGAGAGATTGCAAGCGCGGTCAAGACGCCGGCGACACCGCCTATTATTTTATTACCTAGGACGAGACTTTGTGTGCCATGTGAAGCAGATCGACCACCATGCAGTATCAGAGCGCGAATTGATGGTACGGCAAGGAGGCCAAGCGCGATAACCACATTCATGGACCGCGTCCAAAAGAAGCCATCAATGAATGAGACTTCGAGAAAGACCAATTTCGCGGTGAAAGCTGCTATGCCGAAGAAGAACCCAGCAAGCAACGATGAACGTAGCGCGTGATGCGAGAAATGGAAACGCGATAAGACTGCGGTACCTGCGACGAGAAGCAGGATGGCCGGCAGATGCGTGAGAGAGAAATCGTTGTCTATCCAAATGCCTGCGAAAAGCACCGTAGCGATAGCAGAGACTGCGCCGACGACGGGCGCTGCGTCCGCTGCTCGCGCGTATCGCAGAGCCGAATAGAGAAAATATATCGCACAGACGAACGCTGTCGCGTTGAGGAGCGCAAGCGCAAGGACGTTCGCCGGGACCATTCCGACATACCCGAACGGTGCGATGAAAATGACGAAGCCGGAAAGCATCGATACGTAAAACGTATAGACAATCGGTTTTCCGATAGGTGCAGGCCTCGTGACGATATGCTTGTCTATCAGCACCGTGACGGCAGTAAGAAATTGCGCACACACTGCCAGAAGTATCCAAGTTGTCACGTTGTCATGATGAACTGATAGTTACTGATGGTTATGCAGTGTGTGTGTCGCAGACCCCCGTGGAGGAAGGCGTGGGAAACCGAGTGGTTTCCCAGATGGGGGTCGGGGGTCTGCGCGGCTACTGCGAGTGCAACCCAGGTACCCATGCATTCATTCTACCGCGCCTGCTGCATCTAATCCGCGTTTTACACACCGCGGCACGCTGGCTATTCTTCTGTATCTACGAGCGCATTCTTTTCAATAATCGCCTTGTACGTGTACGCGCTCGGGCGAATTTTACGTTCCTGAGTATCAAAATCGACTGCAATCAGTCCGAATCGTTTCGAATAGCCATGTGCAAGTTCGTAGTTGTCGAGCAACGACCAATACATAAACCCTCGCACATCGACTTTCTTTTGAATCGCCTGCCAAGTACTCGCAATAAGGCGCTGGATATACTCCCCGCGCATGTCGTCGTCAGCATCAGCCACACCTGCTTCTGCGATCCAGACCGGCTTTTCATACCTGCGGACCATGACAAGGGCTTGTTCAATGCCTTCCGGGTAGACGTCCCAATTCATGTCAGTCTTCTCATAGGAGGCCGTGTCACCGAATTTCTTGTGGAGGTAATAGTTGATGCCGATGGAATCGCATTTCCGATAGACTTTCATTAAGAAGGAATGCGTCCAGAACCAATTCATAAACCATGCGGTGATCTTATTGAGCGGATTGCCATTCGAATGAAAAAGAAGGACTTGATGCACGATGCCTACCTCAGCTCCAAACGCGTTCTGTTTTATGGCATCGTACGCTGCGTTGTGAGCTCGCGCGAGGTTACGTCGCACGCGGAAATACGCGAGGATATTGCCCCAGCTCGAACGCTTCAAGACATCCATGTGCCCCGGAACGCCCGAAAGAGCCCAACCAAGACCGGGAACTTCTTTAAAGGGCGGCCACGAGCCGCGAATCCATCCATTGGTCGCATACGGTAGTGCTTCGTTGATCGTCGCGAAATGGCGGCAGTCATTGCCTAAATGCTTCGCCACGTAGCCGCAATAGCGTGCGAAAATCTCCGGTGAATCACTTCGCTCGAAGCCGCCACGCTCCGAGAACCAGAGCGGCAGTGAGAAATGCCACATAGTTATAAACGGCTTCAGATGCTGCTCGCGCATCGCCGTAAGGACCGAAAGGTAGTGCTCGATTTCCTTTTCATCAAACTTCCCTTCTTCGGGCTCGATGCGCGCCCACTCTATAGAAATTCGATGGCAGTTGTGGCCAATGAATTTCGCGATATCAAAATCCGATTCATAGCGATTGTAGAAATCACAGGCGTGTCCGATTTTCGGCACTTGCCCTTCCCGAGCACCTTGTTCCCAGTCGCTGTCTGGAGAGCCGCCTTCTGTTTGGAAGCTTGAAGTTGCTGCTCCCCAATAGAAACCTTCGGGGAAGCGCTTGATTTTCGTGTTCGAATGGTCACGCATAATTTTCTGCTGAAAATTTTCGCGACCCCGCCTCGCGCCGGCGCGCTCCGGCCTTGCGACTAAGATCCCGCACGTCTGTCACGCATAAATCGCTGCTGCGATTTTGCGCGACCCCGCCTCGCAGCCAAGCTGCTCCGGCCTTGCGACGGGGCCCCATCCCCGTCTCACCCCAATAAAAGCCTTCGGGGAATTTCTTTTTGATCATGGTTCTATGTCCGGACGTCAACATGTTTTTCAAGTCGCGAAATCCTTCTCCCGTGAGCGAGAAGGGTTTCGGCATCCTTATCGTGTGCACGAGAAAGCGGTTCGAGCTTGTCCTTGATTTCGTCGACGTCACGCCCAAGATTGGCCATGTCATTTTTTGTCGCCATGTTCTCTCGCATCCCTAAAACATCCTCCGCAAGGTCCGCGATCTGCCCCGCGATAAAAGCAAGGGTTACCTTCTTCATACTGACCATTATATCACGGGCAATCCTCCAAAATCTTCTTTTAGTATTTCCTTGTAGCGAGGGTTTTTGATAAGTGCCGGCGCGCCGTCCCTCTCAACGACGTAATAGGCAAAGCCTTGCATCTTTTTGACCATCTCGTAATCGGCATGCCCTGGCATTGCAATAGGGTCTTTGTCGCCAAAATCGACGGGGCTGTCGTCTGCAGTTACCAGATAGGTGCTGCCGGTATTCACGACGAGATGGCCGTACCCCGGCGGCATATAAGCCGATTCTCCTGCTTTCAGTTTGATTGCTTTGAACTCTTCGACGCGTTCGGGTTGCGGTACGCCATTCTCTTCAACGAGTTTTTGCTGTAGAAGAACACCTTCGCCGAGCAAAACCCAATACGTCTCGTCGAGCTGTCCAATGTGGTAGTGACCATACGTCTTAATATACTCATCGCCGACTTTACCGACTTCCCACACGGTGATATTCCGCATGTCGGTACCACCGCGAATCATGTAGTAGTGCTCTTTCGGGCCTTCCGCTTCTGGATGCATCAAGACATCCAGCATCTTTTCGTGTGGGCGTACCGCAAGATGCTCTTTTTTCATATCAAGATTGTATCTTATGTCTGGGTTGAATAAGTACTGTCATATATCGGCGCATCTTGCGGCGCAAGCCCCCGTTCAGGAGGATAGGAGCGTAGCGACGTAGGAAGGGGTCGGGAAACGGGCGTTTCCCGTGTCGGAAGGAGTCGGAAAACCGAGGGTTTCCGAGGAAGCGGGGGGTCGGGGGCTTGTGGAGCTACGGTGTTCTTGCTTCATATTGAGACAGTATTACACGAAAATGGGCGCAGCGCGCCCATTTTCGTGCATTGTGAATAATTTTTAGACAGAACGTCGCATGAGGAGCGCTGCGCCTCCAGCGATTACTGCGCCTGAAATCATGAGGAGCAGCAGGTTCATCATGCCGCTACCGGTATTCGGAACGCCAGGGATAAACGGTGGTGTCGGCGTCGACGGCGTTGATGCGATTGTTACCGTGCCAGAGGTTGTGCCCGTGCCCCCAGTGGGATGTTGCCCCACGACCGGTGTTACGACTGTCGAAGATCCTGCAATGGTCTCCGGAATGTCGCCGGGGATGATACTAAGGAGTGCGGTCCCGCCAAGCGGCGCATTGGCCGCGATATCACAAGTCACCGCGAGCGTCACGGTCGAATCCGTAGTCACCGTGACTGTCGAGAATGACAACGTGTTGGTCCCGTTCGAAAGTGTCGTTGCAGCACTAATCGGCGCATCGAGATCTAAAACATTGCGGACACGGCAGTCGGATAAGTGAGACGCTTCGAGTCCGTTGCCGAATGTAATGGAAAGCGGCAGCGATGAGGTCTGCACGCCGGAACTACTGGTTGCAGTATGCATGATGACGAGAGCTAGAAGACCGTCGGGCGTCGCTGGTGAGAGGCGCGCGGTCGGAGTAAGAGTGACACCAAGATGTGAATTCGTCGTCTGCGCGAAAGCTACTCCGGCAGAAACCATCATGGCAACAGCCATGAGTGCCGCCGTCGTGCGTAAAGATAAGCTTGTCATAAAGAATATAATTGGATATCTGATAATACTCCGCAATCTAACGGAGCTCCTCGTAGCATGAACTATCAGCGGTTAAGGGTGCATGAAGCCTAGAACAACGGCTAGGGTATTAGCTTCTACGAGGCTATACTACGGGCGTAGAAGTGCCCAGGGAAGCGGCTTCTTCTCACGATGAGCTCCGCATCACGCTCGTATTCCCTTTTCGCCGCACAGCTGGTAGCTCTCTTTTGCGTGTATCTCATCTCCTCGCGGTGGATTGAAATAGTAGAATTTCCCCTGGACATCCACCGCTTGATATGGCCATCTGCCGGCATCGCCGTCGCATCGCTCTTCCTGTTCGGCCTTCGGCTCTGGCCCGCCGTTTTTGCAGCATCTCTCGTCGCCAATGCTCTTCTCGGCATTCCATTATCCGCCGCTGCCGCCATAGGCGCTGGCAGCGCGCTCAAAGGAGTGGTCGGAGCCTGGCTATTGGAATCATTCCAATTCAACCCGCAATTCAATCGGCTCAAAGACAGTCTCGCGCTCATCGCAATCGCGCTTTCCGCGTCGGTCATCAGCGCTGCTATCGGGGCGAGTGCGCTCGCTACTGTCGACATAATCACACTGAACGAGCTTCCCACCACCTGGACTTCGTGGTGGATCGGTGATTTTCTCGGCATCCTCATCGTCGGTGCATTCCTTTTACGATGGCTCACGAACCCGCCACTGCTTCGCACGATCGCCCAGTATATTGAAATCGCTGCCTTTCTCGCGATCAGCATCTGCACTGCTCTCCTCGTCTTCTGGCGGGCAGTGCCGGAGCTCGGCGTAGTCCCGCAGTATATGCTCTTTGTCCCCGTGAGCTGGGGGGCGCTGCGGATCGGTCCACGCTTTATGACCTTGGCACTCGGCACGATAGCTGCGATAGCGATCACGGCGACCGTCGCTGGGTATGGACCGTACGGCGAGAGTGCAGCGACGGGAGATTTATTCGGTATACAGCTTTTTATCGCGACACTTTCCTTCATCGCTCTCCTTTTCGTCTCCGCAGTAGAGGAACGCAAAGAAATCATGCGGGGTCTACAAAAAAGTGTGGTCTCACTAACTGAGGACGTACATGTAATTTCAGAAGCCGATCGTGCCAAAAATGAATTCATCGCGACTTTGAGCCATGAATTGCGCAATCCGCTCGCCCCAATTCTTTCTACACTGGAAATCATGCGGATGCGCATCACCGACAACGGGCTCACTCCGCTCATCGAGACCAGCCGCGAGAACGTGATGCGTATCACGCGCCTCCTCGACGACCTCCTCGATGTGGCCAGCATCTCAGGCAAACAGATCTCCCTTCAAATGGCGGATGTACACCTCCGAAGCATCATCGAACACGCGATCGTAATGGCGCGGCCCTTGATGGAAAAGCAATCACATTCGTTCACCGAGGATCTGCCGCCCGAAGAAATCATCATTCATGCTGATTCTTTGCGGATCGAACAGGTCGTCGTCAACCTCCTCAACAATGCCGCGAAATACACGCCACGCGGCGGACAGATAAGTCTTTCATGCTCGCGTTCAGGTTCTTACGCAGTCATCCGTATCCGTGACAATGGCATCGGTATCGCACATGCCGATCAGATGCGCATCTTCGAACCATTCCGGCAAGTCCACGGCGGTGCAAGCCCAGCGGAAGCAACCGGACTCGGCATCGGACTCTCACTCGCGAAACGACTCGTCGAACTTCACGGCGGCACGATCATGGTAGAGAGCCAAGGCGTTGGTCAGGGTAGCGAATTCAGTATCCGTCTGCCGATTGTCGCAACTCCAACGGAGCCGGCCGCAGCCGCTCTTGCTACTATCGAATTACCGGCAGAAATCTCTCAGAAGGGCGGTCGCAAGGTCCTCATCGTCGACGACAATGCAGAAGCGGCGAAAGCCATCGCTCAGCTCCTCAATCACAGCGGGCACAACGCCGAAGTCGCCTTCTCCGGCGCGGAAGCGCTGCAGATCGTAGCGAGATTCGTCCCCGATATCGTATTCCTCGACATAAGCTTGCCGGATGGCAATGGGTACGACATCGCCCGCACGATTCGCGACTATCTTGCTCCTGCTCCGCGCATAATCGCTCTTTCAGGCTACAGTCATTCACCTGAGACCGATCGCGACGAATCTGTATTTGATGGCCGCCTCGTAAAGCCTGTTTCGATCGCCGATTTGGAAAAAATACTTGCACATTCGGCATAATCATCGTGAAATGAGGAATACGTAAGGCACAATACGCAATTCCGTCCGTATATGCATCGGCCTTCATGAAGCGTTCACCTGCCTCACGCTACGCTTCATCTTAGGCGGGAGATGCACATGCCCGCAGTTATCATAAGTTCACCAATCCATATCGTATGAAAATACTCATAGTTGAGGACGAGCAGAAACTTGCAGACGCGCTGGCCAAAGGCCTCTCCCTCAAGGGGTACACCGTGGATACGGTCGGCGACGGCAAGAAGGCGCTGACGCGCATGTCCCTTCATCGCAGCGACTACGACCTTATCATCCTCGATCTCATGCTCCCTTCGATGGACGGCCATGAAATCTGCAAGCAGGCCCGGGCCATGGGCGTCACGACGCCGATCCTCATCCTCACCGCGCGCAGTGAGACCGAGAAGAAAGTCGACCTGTTGCTCTCAGGTGCGGATGATTACTTAATCAAGCCGTTCTCCTTCGAAGAGCTTGCGGCACGCGTACATGCGCTCATGCGCCGCCCTACCGAATCGGTCCCCGATACCATTACCGTCGATGACATCACCTTGAATCCGGTGGAACGTACGGTGGAGCGCGATGGCGAAGAAGTCCCGCTGACACTCAAGGAATTCAGTTTGCTTGAGTACTTCATGCGTCACCCCAACCAAGTTATCAACCGCGAAGATTTATTAAGCCATCTATGGGACTTCAATTATGAATCGTTTAGCAACGTGGTGGACGTCCATGTCAAGAACCTACGGAGAAAGCTTGGCTCCCACGGCGATCCGAGCATATTGGAAACGGTTCGCGGCATCGGCTACCGCCTACGCGGATAGATACCAATACGATCCCTTCCTGCGGACACAGATCAATGTCATCGGGATGTTAATGCTCTTCTCGATCGTCATACTCGCTTTGGTTGGCGTCCTCATCGACTACCTCTACCGGGATATCGCGCTCGCAATCGTCGAAAGCGTCCGCGATGCGATTCTTAAAGGTGGAACAACGCAGGCGATCACTTTGCCCGCTCTTGAAGAGATACGTACCGACAATTTCTCGGCACTTGCGTTCATTACCGCAGCAACGACGATTGCCTTCGGCTTCTTGCTAACGCGCGTCGCGCTCGCTCCCACGCGGCAGGCGCTCGCGTCGCAGAAGCAATTCATCGGCAACATCGCACACGAGCTCCGCACGCCGATGAGTGTCATCAAAACCAACACCGAAGTGGCGCTCCTCGGCTCGGATATCTCGGAAGACGTCCGTGGCATCATGCTCAGCAACGTCGAAGAACTCGATCGCCTCTCGCAGATCATCAACAACCTGCTCTCGCTCTCCGCCTCCGTACGCCCCGAGCGCATCGAATTTGTGACGGTCGATGTCGCGGCAATCGCGACAGAAGTCGTGCAGAAGATGGCAAATCTCGCCAAGATTCGCTCGCTCGACATCACGATGCGGAAGGGCTATGCATGCTTCGTCTGGGGGAATGTCTCCGCGCTCGAACAGATCATCTCGAATGTCGTCAAGAACGCGATCAATTACACCGGGCGCGGCGGTCATGTGTCCGTCACGGTGGAAGAAATCGGCAATTCGCACGTCGAAGTGGTCGTGCAAGATAGCGGTGCCGGCATCGCACGACAGGATCTCTTCCGCATCTTCGAGCCGTTCTATCGCGCCGATGCGTCGCGCAATCGCGCCCGCGGACTTCCCGGCCAAGGCGGCTCCGGCCTCGGGCTTGCTATCGTCTCGGAATTGGTGAAGCTGCATCGCGGGAAGATAACGGTACGCAGCGCGCTCGGCCGCGGCACCACGGTGGTCATATCATTCCCCTCCTCTCCTTCTCCCGAGCGCGACCACTCGGTGCGCAACCGCACCACCCTCGACGAAGTCGCGGTCGATTTCTCGCATCGGCGTCTGTAGGGTAGAGTTATACCTACGTATGCCCGAACGACGCTCACCACTCCTCACCCGCTTTTTGTCATTTCTCTTCTTGGTACTCGTAGCGAGCATCGGGGGCTATGCCGTCTATATGCGATTCGTTGCTGCGCAAACCGAGATTGCAGATGCGACAACTGAAATCAAAATGCTCGAAGAAAAGCTCGCGGCTACCGAGGCGGAGCGACAGAATCTGAGCACGATTCTCGAGACGCTTTCGAATGAGAATAAGGAATTCGAAGCGCGGGTGAACGAGCTCAATAGCACTGTTACCTATTTAGATAAACTATCCAAAACCGACCGCGAGCTGCTGCAGAAATATTCGGCGGTCTACTTCCTCAGCGACAACTACACGCCGGACCCGCTCGGGCCCATTTCAGATGAATTGCTCACCGAGACCGCGAGCAATTCGTATGTCCACAGTAAAGTATTTCCCTTTCTCGAAAACATGATGCGCGCCGCGCACTCTGATGGCGCGCCTCTTGTCGTCCAATCGGCGTATCGCTCATTCGGTACACAAACCGGCCTCAAGGCCAGCTACAAGATCAGCTACGGTTCAGGTGCAAATAGGTTTTCCGCCGACCAAGGTTATTCCGAGCACCAGCTCGGCAGTGCCATCGATTTCGTAACGCCCGAGAGCAGCGCTCTTACGACCGCCTTCCGCACAACTGAACAATTCCGCTGGCTTGTCTCGCACGCGCACGAATACGGCTTCATACTTTCGTATCCGGAAGGCAACCAGTACTTCCAGTTCGAGCCGTGGCACTGGCGATTCGTCGGCGTGGATCTCGCCACACGCCTGTATCACGAGAACAAATATTTCTACGACCTTGAACAGCGCGAGATCGATGCCTACCTCGGCCGCATCTTTGATTAGCTCGTTCACCTTTCGTTCACCCTCATCACCTACACTGTAACAAGCAGAGATCTTTGAGCGCGCCTGCGCTTTACAAGCATGGGCGCGCCCCTTGAAGGGTTTTGCATTACACGAGGAACATACGTAAGTCGAAAGCCTATATGACGATTCGCACAAAAGATTCGGCATCAGGTGAAAAGCCCAAGCCGAACGTGAGGCAGTAAGCCGGGAGGCCGCAAGCACTTAGTGCTGCGGCCTCCCGGCGCGAGAAGCCGAACGTGATGTACGCCTCGAAGTAATGCAATTCTCCCTGGCCCGTCGCTAGTAATAACCGGGCGTGAGTTATTCGAATCTAACGCGTATGCAAAATATATGTCACACGACAATCTGCACACGCGTGCGCAATCAGATGTACAAACAAATTATTCTCATCAGATCGCACGTGTCACCGACACCATCGCCATCATTGGATTAGGATATGTCGGCCTCCCGCTGGCGATCCAGGCCGCACAGAAAGGCTACTCCGTTATCGGTTTCGATATCGATGCGAAAAAAGTATCAGCGATCAACAACAATGACGTCGAACAACTCGACCTCCGCAAAAAAGCGGAACTCCTCGATTCGGATCACTTGAAAGCGACCACCGACGCGGCGCAGCTTGCCAAAGCTAGCGTGTACATCATCTGCGTACCGACGCCGGTTTCCGGTGAACACGTTCCCGATCTCGTACCGCTCGAAAGTGCGTGCCGCACCGTTGCGAAATATCTGGTGGAAGGTGATCTCGTCGTCATCGAATCCACCGTGAATCCTGGTGTCTGCGAGACGGTCCTCCTCCCTATTCTCGAAAAAGGCGGGCTTTCCGTCGAGAAAGATTTCTATCTCGCGCATTGCCCAGAACGCATCAATCCGGGAGATAGGAACTGGGACGTCCGCAGCATCCCGCGCGTACTCGGCGCATCGGGGCCTGAATCGCTTACACGCGCGCATGCGCTCTACAGCACGCTCATCGAGGGCGAGATTACGCTCATGCATTCGCTGAAAGAAGCCGAAGCCGTAAAAATGGTCGAGAATGCGTTTCGCGATATCAATATCGCCTTCGTGAATGAACTCGCGATGTCGTTCGATAAAGCCGGCATCGATCTCCTTTCGGTCATCCGTGGCGCATCCACCAAGCCGTTCGCCTTCATGCCGCACTTCCCCGGAGCAGGCGTCGGAGGTCACTGCATCCCCGTGGATCCGTATTACCTCATCCGCTATGGCAAAGACAATGGCTTCGAGCATCGCTTCCTCAAAGCGGCACGCTCCATCAACGACCGTATGCCGGCGTATACCGTTTCCCTCCTCGCACAGGCGCTCCGAAAGAAGCGGAAACAGGTAACCCGTTCCACTGTCGCCCTGCTCGGATTGGCCTACAAACGCGACATCGGCGACGAGCGCGAATCCCCTGCGCACGAAATCCGCTCGCTTCTGGAAAAACGCGGCGCTGTGGTCCGCGTCTTCGATCCCTATGTCGCCGATGGCTCGACACACGAATCACTCGAAGAAACCCTGCAGGATGTCGATGCGGTCGTCATCGCTACCGACCACTCTGAATTCCGCTCTCTCACGCCGTTCCATTTCATGCGCGCAGGAGTCGATCTCGTCGTCGACGGACGCAATTGCCTCCGGAAGGACGACTACGAGAATAGTGGCATCCTCTACAGCGGCATCGGCCGCGCACATGTATGACATATGAGTACTTCAACGCCACCAATGCATTCTCTTCAAACGGATCAACGTCTTGTGCGAACTATCGGTCATGAGATAGCACCGCCAGAATTGCTGTTCGCGAAACCCACACAAGTGCGTGGCAATCCGCGCGACATCTGGTTCAATTCCGTCCTCTTCGTTGCGGCGCTGGGATTTTTCGGACTGCTTATTTTCCTGAAGGCGAAAACCGTAGCAATGGTCACCGTCGATCCCATACTGGTCGCGTACACGTCGTTTGTGACGCTCTTTCAACTCTCACGGCTTGTTACAAGCCTCATGTACCGTTCGTCCTATCATGTAGCGCTCAACGAAGAGAGCGTAGATCCGGACGCGGTATTGCCGAAGATATCGTTTGTAATCCCCTGTATGAACGAAGAGGGCGAGATAAAAAACACCATCGCGACATGTTACGCGGCCGACTACCCTCGACACCTCCTCGAAGTCATCGTCATCAACGATGCGTCCACTGATGAATCACAACTGAAGATCTTCGAGATGAAAGACGCTCATCCAGAACTCCGTATCATCGATTGGTCTCAAAATCGTGGCAAACGTCATGGCATGGCCGAAGGATTCCGCGCAGCGACGGGTGACATCGTCATCCAGCTCGATAGCGACAGCCGCATCGAGCCGAGCGACGTCCCACGTCTCGTAGAGCTCTTTAAGAATCCGAAAATCGGCGCAGTTTCCTTTCATACCGACCCGGCGAACGCTGAAGAAAACTTGCTTACACGCATGCAGGCGGCGTACTATTTCCTGTCGTTCAGAATCCTCAAAGCGGCAGAATCGACATTCCGCATCGTCTTTTGCTGCAGCGGGTGCGCGTCAGCATATCGCCGCTCCGCGGTCCTACCTATCCTCGACGAATGGCTCACCGAATCATTCCTCGGCAAGCCGGTGACCTGGGGTGATGATCGTTCGATTACGAATCGGGTCATCCGCGCCGGGTACGAGACCATGTATAGCGATCGTGTCCGCGCATACACGATCGTTCCGACGACCGTACGACAATTCCTTAAGCAGCAGATCCGTTGGAAGAAGGGTTGGTTCGTGAATTCGCTGTTCGCAGCGAAATTCATCGTTCGTCGTGATCCCTTCGTCGCGTTCACGTATTTCTTCCCGCTCATCCTCGTCACGCTGCTCGCACCATTCATGGCCACACGCGCGTTCCTCTACACGCCATTCGTCCACGGATTATCTTCGACCCTCTATTACATGTTCGGCGTGCTCGCGATAGCCGGCCTCATCATGGTGGCGTACCGGTATTACGATCGCACGAATAAGTACTGGCCCTATGTCGCCTTGTGGGCGGTATTCAATATGTTCGTTCTTTCCTATCTGCTCTTTGTCGCGCTCGCGACGATTCAGGATCGCAAATGGGGGACGCGCGCACCGAGTGTGGCGAACCGGATACCGAGACCGGCGACAATATGATACACACGCAGACGATCAGACGCCGCATGCGCACGCAGTCGATGCAGCGTATGTGGCTTCTGGGAGCGATTCTCGTTCTCGCCACTCTCATCTCCGCTGGTACCGTCTATATCCAACGCACACCATCCCTCTCATCTCGCGCGATGTTTGCCGCCGCTGAATCCACCTTTCTCGCGTCCGAATTGGCGGAGGTTACGGCTCCGCCACATTCCGGACTCAACGCGAAGTCCGTTCCCGTCCTTACCTACCACCGCATCGTCTCCGATACGGACGATATCAACAACGTCACGAAGTCGCTCTTCAAAGATCAGATGATCGCGCTGAAGCGTGGCGGCTGGCAGACCGTCACCCTCCAGGAGTTCGAAGAATATATAGAGGGAAAACGCACTCTGCCAGATAAATCCTTCGTGTTGACCTTCGACGACGGCGCACGAGACAGTTTCTATCCGGTCGATTCCCTCTTGAAGGGTTTGGGTTTCCACGCCGTGAATTTCATCATCGTCGAATCGTCGAAAATTCCCCGTACGTCGTACTATCTGAACCCTCGAGAAATCGAACGCATGTTAGGGACGGGCCGATGGTCAATCGGTTCGCACTCATACGACGGACACCGGGGATTTCCGGTCAATGCCCAGGGAAACACCGGTATATTCTTCGCGGACCGCCTCTGGATAACTGCAGAAAACCGGCTTGAGACGGACGAGGAATTCAAACGCCGCGTCAATTCGGATCTCGTTCGAGCCAAATCGGAATTGGAAAGCACCTACGATGTGCCTATCCGCTCATTCGCGTTCCCGCTCGGTAACGAGACCGGCATCAATGGTGCGAACAATTTCGCCGAAGGAAGCCTGTTGACCGAGCTGGAAGCGCGCACGATCTATGATTTCGGCTACTTACAGCTCAATAACCAACGCTTCACAGGGAATGTCCCGCGCATCGGTGACATGGAGCGGCCCATCCTGACCGATGATTTTCTTATTTATCGTGTCCACGTCGACCACGACTGGGACGGAAAGCGCGTCCTCGAGATCCTCGAGAACAGTCGGGAAAAATCTATCCCTTTCGAGGATGATTTCTCTACGAATAAGGGATGGATACCGTCGTGGGGCTCGATGGAGATCGGCCGGAATAATCTGCAACTCACATCAAATCCCGATACGACGAGCGCATCGGTATTCCTCGATGGCACTGCACTATGGGACTCCTATTCATTCGATGCGGCGGTGAACTGGCAGAGCGGCCATGTGCTCATACTCGGCGACGTCGTGCACGCCGGTAACTATCGCGCGTGCGTCTATTCGCCCGGCGTCGTGCGTATACAACAAACGATTGACGGCATCACGTCGACCCTGAAAGAAAAATCGGTTCCTGAAATCGCATACGGCGAATCCGTCAGCGTGGGCATGCGCACAAGAGGGGCGGTCACCGAATGCGCATGGAATTTCGCATCCGTAGCTGAGGATTATTCACGAGGATTCACGGGCGGAATCGGTTTGCAGGTATGGAACGAGACCCCGGGAGCCGCACAGCTCACGGTGTCCTCCATCATCGTCCGGCCGAACGAATAGCATTGACTTTCGATGAAGCTCGTGTGAAAGCGAACTTGCATGAACCTCAGAAGCGCGCAACGGCGCACTGTTTTCGTTCATGAACTTTTCTATCGTATACGCAGTCCCGCGCCGTTGACACACTTGTCGCCGTTTTCTACGCTGACGAGACATGCACAACGATACAACATCGAGCATTCGACTCGTCGGATGCATTTTTTTGGCAGCAGTATCCGCTTTCATTATCATTTCATTCCCCGCTCGCGCTGCAGCGATAGCGGCACTCAACATCTCGTCGCTGAATTATACATTTTCGGTCAACGGCACGCTCCGCGAAACAGGAACGATGGCCGAAAGCTCGAGTCCGTACTTCTGGGTCAACTCCGGTGGCGCTCTCATACTCTCGAATGGCCGCGGCATGACGTACCAAGGTACCGTTTCGATCCTCGACCCGTGGCGCACGCTCTATGCGAAGAATAATCCGGTCGACACCGATAACGGCACGCACCCGCAGAATCTGTTCCGACTCGTATCCCGCTCGCAATGGGATAACGTGCGACTCGAAGGTTCTTTCAAGGTGAATGCGTCGCATTATTCCGCGAGCCCGAATCGCAATGCGTCAAACGGATTGCTTTTGATGTCGCGCTACGCGATGGGAGGGGAAACACTCTACTACGTCGGCGTCCGTGTCGACGGCGACGCCGTCATCAAGAAAAAGAAGAACGGCGCGTATACGACACTCGCTCAAAAAGAGGTGTTTTCGGGCACGTATCAGAGCGGCGGGAAGGACAATCTGATCCCGCACGGCTCATGGGTCTCACTTCGCGCAGAAACGGTGACGAACAATGACGGGTCGGTCTCTATCCGTCTTTTCCTCAGGAAACCGGGCGAAAGCGGATTCACGAATGTGCTTGAAGCCAAGGATGCATCGAGCCCGATCACGGGTAGCGGCTACATGGGCATACGAACTGACTTCATGGACGTCGAATTCGACGACGTGAAGGCGACGAAAATCTAGGGACTTCATCGCACGTTTACGAAGCGCGGGCATGCTTAGTGCATGCCCGCGCGCTCGTGGTACCGCATACTCCGCGGCATATGTATCACGCTTGTCGCTGTAGTCGCTTTCAGCCTTGCCGGGCGAGCCATCATCCAGCGTTCGTATCCATCTCATGCGCAAGACGCTGCAGCAATCGACGGAATTTTCGGCTACACATTCAGTTCTGAGGGCATCCTGTACGAAGCTGGTACGCCTGACGAAAGCTCCTCCCCCTATTGGTGGCTCGATTCCGGTGGCAAGCTTATTATCGAAAATGCTGTCGGAAAAACCCTGCAAGGCACTCTTTCACGCACCGATCGATGGCGTGGCCTCTATGCCCGAGCGAACGCCGCTGATACCGATGATGGTGCCCGACCGCAAAACTTGTTTCGGCTTCTCACGCGATCCATATGGAAGAATGTCCGCACCGAAGTCGCCTTTCGCGTCACTGCCGATAACGCTTCCGATTCGCCCAACAAGAATAAATCCAACGGACTGCTTCTCATGTCGCGATACCTCGATGATGATAATCTCTATTACGCAGGCTTGCGTATCGACGGACATGCTGTTATCAAGAAAAAATACGATGGCGTCTACTTCACGATGATCGAGAAACCAATCATCGAAGGTCGTGGAAACCGGCTTCTGCCGAGAAACGAGTGGATCACGCTCGGCATGGAAACGCGCAACGAGGATGATGCGGTTCGCATTACCTTGTCGCGCAAGAATGCCGATGGCTCATGGGAAGAGCTGGTCTCAGCTACGGACAGCGGCCAATTCGATGACACCGCGCCGATTCGCGGCACCTACCCCGTCGGCATACGCACCGATTTCATGGACGTCGAATTCGACGATTTCAAAGCTGAAGAAATATAAAAGCGGCGCAAGGTTTCCCTCGCGCCGCTGATGCGGTCACCCGTCAAATCGTCAACACAAGAACCTTCGACCGCAAGTGGAGATCACCGGAGCTATCGTTCACAAAATTCCTGTCGACCTCCTTAGCGCCCTCATGCTATGAGGAAGCTAAGGAAGTGCCGAGCAGACACAAGCGATATCGTAAACAGTCGCTACCTCGTCCGCTCGGCTGAGGGTCAATTGGCTCGTCGGAAAAATACATTCGATAGATCGACCCCCTTTCTGCACTCATCAAGTGCACAAAGGGAGTGCGAAGCGGCCATTATCTTATTCGTGGCACATGGCCGGATTCGGCCGCTTCGCGTGAAGGTCAGTCTCAAGCTCGCAAGCAATCCCTTTTTCGACCTCCTGCAAACAGCCGGAAGCTACTTGAAGGAGGTGGCGAGGGTCAATTGAACAATCGTAACAGATAATCTGTCGACCCTCGCCTGGGCACACGGTCGTGTTCATCAACAAGTCCGGATTCGTACCCACCGCATAAAACCATAAAAAGAATAGCGGCGCAAGGTTCAGAGAACCTTGCGCCGCTATTGCAGTCATGGGCTTCAGCGTCAACATTCCGCCGGTCGACCGCAATTCAGTTCAAGCCGCGTCTGCTCTCGCGAGCCGCTTCCATTCCTTGTGCACATGCTCGACAAACCAGCCGAGCGTACGCCACTTGGCGGTGCGATGGATGTGAATCGGTGTCCACTTCAGAACACCATTCTCTCCAGGCACCGGCTCAGGATGCGATTGCTTCACCAGTTCCTTCGCATGACGGAACTTGATGCCCCACTCGCTCTCCGGCCGTTTGTTGAACTGGTCGGCGAGAAGATAGAGCCCTTTGCGCGCATCGTCATGCCAGTTGGCGATTTCGCCCACTCGCTTGCGAGGAAAGCGACCATCAGGAAGAACATGCACGCCGAGATACTTCTTCAGCTGCGAGTCTTTCTCAAAGAGTCGAATATCCTGCACCGGATAGATGATACGTGAGGCCAAGGAAGGTCCCACGCCAACTATCGGTTCGAATATTTCGCGGTACACGCGATGATGTTTCTTCAACGTTTTCGACATCGCGTTCAGCGCCTTGGTCTCCTCGCGCTCGAGCGCGGTGAGAATGGCATCGCTCGCCTTCGCATCATCGAACGCCTTTTCGATACCACCTTCCGGGAATATCCCATCCTGCGAGGTGAAAATATTGCCGATAAGGCGCTGGTAGAGCCGCTGCTGGCACGCGATACGCGCCTTCATGGCGTCCTGCCACACGCGGAATTGCTCCCGCATGAGGATATGGTTCGCATCGATGTCGCCCACATTGTAGAAGAGCGACGGCTGTTCGGTGACGAGCTTTGCTAACAGCTCGGCATCGTCGTCTTTCAGAGCATTGCCGCGCACTTCGTTGAGGCGAAACGGCGGAATGCGCATTACTTTCGCACCGCGCACCTTCGCAACACGCGAAGCAGCGTAGGCGAGATAATCGCCCGAGCCGCCCATGGCCATAGCGATCAGGTCGTCTGGCTGGATGGATTGCACAAGCTCGAATTCTTCGCGCTCGTCTTTCAGGTTTCTTCGATTAGTCTCGCCGTTCTCAACGACAGCAATTTGCGTCGGGCTTGCAACGCCTTCAGCTGTCCTCTTCACACGATGGCGGATGCCGATAACTCGCATGATTAGTCTCCTTCAAAGAGCTCTCGCACCGGTTGATGCGAGGGAGGTCATTGGGCCGTTCGTAAACACCAATCTGCTCGACCTCCTTGCCGCGCTCATTGGAAGCGCAAAAAGGAAGTGCCGAGCGGACAAGCGTGTGTTCGTAGAACAGTTAGCCAATCGTCCGCTCGGCTAGGGGTCAATGGCTCTCTCGTAATCCACGAGACACTTCGACCCCCTTTCTGCGCTCAAAAAGCGCACAAAGGGAGTGCGAAGCGGCCAGGCATTCAATCGAAGAAATGACATCTTTCGGCCGCTTCGCGTGGAGGTCAGACGAGCTGTCGTCAACATTCGACTTTTCGACCTCCTACAAACAGCCGGAAGCCGTTTGAAGGAGGTGGCGAGGGTCAACATGACAGTCGAAAACATCATTTCCGTCGACCCTCGCCTGGGCACAGAGCGGCCCTCGATTCCATCGCGTGATTCGTGCCCACAACATGCAACCACACAAAGAAAAGCGGCGCAAGGTTTTCTAAAACCTTGCGCCACCACGGCAATGCGCCGCTAGAACAGCTCTTTCGTCTTGATCTCAAAGATGCGGCGCGAGACGTCGTATCGCACCGTGTTCAGGTCAAACTCCGACCAGAACGGACACCCTCCTTTCGATGTTTGCGCCAGCATGTTGCGGACGCGGACGGTGTCAGGTTTTGACCCTGGCCCGACCTTCATTAGAAGCGCACCCTTCTTCATGCGGCAGGTCTCACCTTCACTGACTTTCTGGAACGCCTTCTTGCGCCAGAGCGCCGGCAGGTCTTTGAACGACTCGATAAGCTGCCGCTTGCCGCCCTTATTGAGGAGGACGACATCGGCGACGTCATCCAAGAGCGCCATCTCAGGCACGTTCTGTGCTCGAGCTGGCGAGAGCGCAAACACAAGTGCAAGGCACGCAGCTATCATGTATCGCATTTGAAGCGTCCTTCCGTCGTTAGTATTACGGGAGCACGATGCTTACCCGTTTTGATTATACCATATTTGAACACTAAATCAATAAAAAGCCGCGAGCGTCGTATTGCTCGCGGTCTAAGAATTATGAGAATTCAGGTCAAGCGCTTTTTTTTCGCGTGCAGTCTTCGCATTGCTCGTATCGCGGTTGCAGTCCTGCCAGTTCGGTTCATGACATCCTCGTCAGTAAGACTCGCATTCTCGAGCAACTTGAGGTGTCCCGCAGGCCATTCGTCGCCATGATTTCGAGCCGTAGGTACATTGCCGGAGCCTTTTCGCGGTTGCATCGGTATCGATGCCACCCTACCTGCAGCGGATATTCGATTGCGGATACGCATCGAGACATCCTCAAGCTCGAGGTGGGCATTCATCAGCCGCCCACGCTCTTCCGGTGTCATAGGAAGCTTCTCTACAACGTTAAAATACTGCTCGATTTTTTCCTTGAACCGAAGTAAGCCCAGACGATACTTCTGTACCGATACCTTCCGCGCTGCTTTACTGTCAATCGGACGAAGCTCTTCCTCTCGTACGCGAGTGCGGACTTCAGTAGCTGAGAGGCTGTTTTGAACAGCTTCCCTGGCGATCGCTACCTGCGATTCACCTGATTGGATATGCGCGAGTGCGGCGGCTGTCGTTGGAGCGAGACGCTCGTCCGATACCATCTCCTGTACCGGCAATGCGAGATCCAACAGCTTGAGACGAGTACGAACGTGCCCCACGGGCTTATCAATACGCGCTGCCACTTCCGGTATGCTCATTCCATTTTCTTGACAGAGCCACAGATACGCGTTTGCTTCTTCCATGGGCTCTAGTTCCTCTCGCTGAACATTTTCAGCCAAAGCGAGAATCATCACATCACGCGGATGCGTGACGTCGGAGATCATCCCCGGGATATGTGTATACCCTTTGGCTCGGGCAGCTCTGACTCGCCGAGAGCCGACAATCAAAGAGAACCTTCCATCGTCCCGACGCGAGACGATGACACTCTGCATCAGGCCCAGTCTGTCCATTGAGTCGCCAAGGCCCGCCAGCGTCTCGTCAGAATATGACTTACGAGGCATAAACGGGTCTTCGACGATCTTATCAAGCGGAATTTCCTGCAGTGTGTTGCCAGTCAGAGGAACCACTTTCATCGATTTTCTCCTGTTTGCGCGCAATGTGATGTTCATGGAGAACATCCCGCTTTTTTTTAACATTTTTCATCGGTTACGTCAAATAGAAACCGCACTGCTCTGCACAGTGCGGTAAGTTTGAAATTACTTTTTATTCGACTTTTTATCGAATTGTCGCAGATGCGATTTTCGTCGACGAAAAACCCACCGGCGAATGATCGTATCGTAGGAAAGCCCAGCGGCCTCTATGGCATTTTCCCATGTCCCGAAGTGCTTTCGAGCAGCATGGAACAGGGCAGCGTGATTTCGGTTCACCACTGCAGCGCTTAGCGGAGATCCGCGCACATGTTCCTCGGTGATCGTAATGATAACGTCGCTTTCCGTCCAAGGGCTATTGACGCGTATCACTGCGTAATTGAGACCGGACGCCGTGATGGCTCGCTCCCAACTTCCGAAATGATAGACGGCCGAAGCATACAATCGCTGATCCCGATGAATGACTGCATTTGTATTCAACGGCAACTTGGCTGCGTCAGCGGCCTTAATTTTGCTGATCAGCCTTGGTAGCGACCATCGCTGTTTCCGATACACATCGTAGGAGCAGCCCGCAGCTTCGACCGCAAGTCCCCAATTCCCGAAATGCTCTCGAGCGGCGACTATGATGGCAGGCAGTTCGGATTTAGTTTGCTTATACCTGATCGACTTCCCCTTAAGAAAGCGCAATCTGATTTCCGCAATAACCAAGGTCGGACTCCAAGAACGGTGCTTTTTCACTTGATCGTACGAAAGCCCCGCCGCCTCGATGGCGTTCTTCCAGCTCCCGAAATGCACACGAGCCGCTCCAGACAATTTGATATCATCCTTGCGGACTTCCCGATTGTTTACAGGATAGCCGTCGTCGACTCGTTTTCGTATTGCAGCGATTATCGTTTCTGGTGACCATGTCTTTAGCAGGCGTACTGTAGAATAGTCGACACCAGAGGCTTCGACAGCCTTGCGCCAAGACCCGAATTTCCGTTGTCCCGCGCTCATCAATACACGCTCCTCACGCTCGACAGCCGTGAAGCTCAATGATTTTCCGAGCATGTGTCTATGTCGGATCGCATCAAGGACTGCATATGTCGTCCATCGGACTTGGATTATTTTCGACTCCTTCCCGTAATCGAACCCCGAGGCATCAACCGCGGATTTCCACCCACTGAAATGGGTCACACCAGCTTGGTATAAATCGTTCTGAGATTTTTTTACCGCCTGCGAGTTAAGCTCGAGGCCGCGATGTTTCCTGGAACGAATTTGCTCTATTATCGATTCCTTGGACCATGACCGTTGTTTTCGTATGAGATCGTACGACAGTCCTGCGTTCTCGATTGCTTGTCGCCATCCGCCATAGTAGCGATTCGCGGCATTTCTAAGAGATCGATTTTGGCGACACACCGCTCGCTCGCTCAGCGGCAGCTTCTGCTCCCATCGAATACTGATGTGCAGTAGAACCAGCTCTCGTGACCATTTATGACGCTTGTGTTTCCGCATCTTGCTTCTCCTCTTTCATTATGTTGGCATTCGCCACTCCATTTACCCTACAACTATAATGCGGTCGGGTCAAGAAAGTTGGTCATCGCCGATACGTCTTCATGAATACGCGCACAACTGAATTTGGCCCCTAAAGGCCAGTGTACGATTGTGTGCAGATTACCATCATCACAACATTATGACCAAAATAACGAGTTTAGTTTTTGCAGCAGTTCTTTCCATCGGGTTTCCCGTTTCGGCGATTACCATTGATACAACGACGAGTGCATCCGGTTCGGCACAATCCGGCAACGGCATCGACGTCGGTGTAACATCAGAGTCCCAAGTCGGGTCGAATACTGGCGCGAAATCTGACTCGGGTGCAGACGTCTCGATCGACGCTGGCGGCACAACTGTCATCGCGGATTCGGAAGATCTCGCTGATGTCGACGTGACGATCATGTCGTCGGGAGCGGTTTCCTCTCAGAACGACCTTAATGCGTATGCAGAAGGCGTCGTAAAGACAAACGCCGACGTGCGCGACGTCGTTCTCTCAAATGAGGAAGTCGCGGTTAGCTACCGATCGTACGCCCGCATCTTCGGCATCATTCCGACTAAAGTGTTTGCACGAGCATACGTAACCAGTGACGGCGATGTCATGGTGAAGTATCCGTGGTACGCATTCGCGTCACAGAAGAAGGCAGCACTCGAATCAAAAGTAAAGGCGTCGGTGAAAGCGATGATTCCGTCTGCTTCTGCAAGCGCAGAAGCACGGGCTTCCCTTTCCGCGCAGGCGCAAGCGGCAATTCTGGAAAAGACGGTCGCAACCATGAAGGCGGACTTCGACGCTGAGACAGCAGCGAAAGCACAGGTTAACTAGCTGTGCCGTTGAAGCAAAAAAACCTCCCTTTGGGGAGGTTTTTTTGCAGGCGTAAGCCCGCGGTGGACCATTCGTCTTCAGACTTAGGGACCATTATTTTTTGTTTAACTCTTTCTATATGACGAACATCTACTCAAGAAATAGCAGCACACTGTATTGGAGCGCTGGTGCATTGCTGGCAACAGCGGCACTGATGACTTCCAGCATCAGCTACGCAGACGCAGATGATAAGTACCGTTCGCATTCTTCCGGAATGAGGGTCAAAGTGCAGATAGAAGCCGATGGCGACGCACTGGTGCGTGGTGCGAAAGTTACTTCTGTAACGGACACGCAGGTGAATGCCAACACCTCACTCGGTTCGTCGGTTCTTAGCTGGATCGTAAAGACCGAAGCCGACACCGATTACTCGGCGCCGAAGGGCGGCGCCAGCGGTAGAAGCAATATCGCGATTGGTGACATCATTTCGTTTCGCGGCACACTCGATCAATCGGTCTCGGGACTCACCGTTCGCGCGGATCAGGTAAAAGACTGGACATCAGTGGAGACGAAAGCGAAGCTCACCGGCATCGTATCGTCTATCAACACGACACTTTCGTCATTCAACATCTCACACAAAAACGGCACAACGACAGTGCAAACATCATCTTCGACAAAATTCACCGAGGACGGCGAGCGCGCGTCGTTCAGCGATATCGTCCTCAACGCGAGAGTAAAACTCGCTGGTATGTTCAATGCGTCCACGACAGTCTTCTCAGCGACTTCGGTGGAAATTGATGAGGATGAAAAATCCGATGATACAAAGAAACGTCGCGGCTGGCTCAACGGGAAAGCATGGTTCAAAATTTGGCACAAAGACGATTAACCAGGAGCCCGCGGGTTGGTAGCCGCCTGCCGATGGCAGGCGGCTACCTTCATACACAGGGACAGCTATCTAGCCCCACCGGAAAGGAAACGTTAGAATGAACGTCTGCTATATGAGAGACATGGGCAAACAGGAGGCCGCGTACCTTGCGGCGTTCGAGCAGTACTCGGACGCTCTTTTCAAGCACGCGCATTTCCGTGTCTCGAATCGCGATAAGGCGCTCGACCTCGTGCAGGATGCATTCCTCAAGACGTGGGATTTCGTGCAAGGCGGAGGAGAAGTGCAGGAGTTCAAAAGCTTCCTGTATCGTTCGCTGAACAATCTCATCATCGATGAGTATCGCCGGAAGAAATCTTCGTCGCTCGATGAGATCATGGAGAATGACACCGGCGCTATGGATGCAAGGCTCTCCGAAGGCTCGGTGCGTGAGGCTGAAGAAGCGATCGACAGCCGCATCGCCGTCGAGACGATTCGCGAACGCATCGGTGATCTCCCTGAGACGTATCGCGAAGTCATCACCCTGCGATACATCGATGGCTTCACGCCTAAGGAAATCGCCTCTATGATAGGCATCTCGGAAACCAACGTCTCGGTGCGAATCCATCGCGGCACGCACAAACTGAAAGCGCTCTGTACTGCAACTACCGTATGACCAATTTCGAAAAAAACATAACTGAATCCGCTCGGGAGTATTCCCTCTCCAGCGATGAGAAAGCGCGCATGAAGCGTGTGATCTCTGAATACGCGCGCCATAAGCCGCTGCGCACCGAGGGCTATTCCACTACCGTCCAGATCAGCTGGATTTCAATACTCTATCGTCCCGTTGCCGCCGCGCTCGTCCTCGTCCTGGTAAGCGGTACGGGAGTCTCATATGCAGCCGAAACGGCTCTTCCGGGAGATATTCTCTATAGCGTTAAAACCGCCATCAACGAACCGGTCCGCGTCGCCATCGCGACGAGTGCCGAAGCGAAAGCGGAGGTACAGATCGAACTCGCTGAACGTCGCATCGAGGAAGCGACGACCCTAGCAGCCGACGGTCGGCTCGATGAAGAGACGGAAGACGAACTCGCCGCCGCTTTTGAAGTACATGCCGCTGCTGTCGCGGAGAGTTTCATCGAAGCCGACGAGATCGATGCGACCACTTCCGTAGAACTCGCGTCCCGTTTCGAAAATCGCCTTGCAGCACATGAGATGGTTCTTGCTGAGGTCGGATTCGAGCTCGATATGGAAGAGAGCGCCGATGTGCAGCGCGGACACCGGCTGGCCGATGCGATTCGCGTGACTAATGCCACACTCGCGGAAACTCGATTCGACCGCTCTCCGGTAGCAATGGCGTACGATTCAGCCGCAAACATGGCGATGATGGCTGCTGATGCGCCTGTCGAAGCCGATCCGGCTGCCATGACGATGAGCCTCGCAACCTCGGAACCTGTCGTAGAAGTAACAATGGAGGCGCGCACGGCAAAGATGGCCGTCACACCGGCACCAGAGCCTCTTTCTGCACCAGATGCGCGCAGCCTTTCACGCATCGAAAACGCCGCCGCGCGCAGCCTCAAGAACGCACAGAAGGGTTTCCGTAGCGCAAAATCGCTCTCTGCCGACGCAAAAGCCCGTGCCACGGCCGATATCGCTCTTGCCGAGGAGCAGCTCGTGCACGGCAAAGAACTGCTTAAAACTGACGCCGATGCAGAAGCGTATCTCGCCTTCCAAGAATCGAATCGAGTTTCAGAGCAGGCATTCGTATTCATCAAGGCGGCGCCTGCACTCGAGAAAGCGCGCTCCCGCAATGTCCGAAATCAGCGCAGCGATGATCGCAGCTCGCAAAAAGGAGAAAGTATTGAAGCTGTCATCAACGTTACCCTCCCTGGCGCAGGAGTCGATGCAACCGCGACGGTCACTATTGCCACCGGCACTCGCCCAAGGTCCGATGATGGCCCTGCCCACGATGCGAACGACGATCACGGCGAAGACGATCCGAATCATGATTTAGACGACCATGGTGGCGAACGAAAAGATGAATCAAGCGAGGACGGTCTGATAAATGGCGCCATTAAGCTCGACCTCTCCCTCTAGAGAGGCCGGCGTGGTAGCATGCCTCATGCCCAAACACTTCTTTTTCGACCTCGATAACACCCTCACCCGTAGCCGCAGCCACATCGATCAGGCTCACGCTGTCATTCTGCAACAGCTTTCTGACGTTGCGGACGTCATCGTGGTGACCGGCGGCCGTCGATCGCAGATAGCGAAGCAGCTCGATCCAGAGATGGCTGGGCGCTATTTCGTATTGGCACAGAACGGCAACGAGGCTGCGACGAAAGACGGCACGGAGCTTTGGATGCGTCGGCCAGACGCAAAGCAGGTCGCCGCGATTCATACACTTGTAGAATCCATGAAGGCGCATCTCGCCCTTTCAGTTAAGGACGAGAACGATCTCATCGAAGATCGCGGTTGCTCCGTCGCGTACAGCACTATCGGACACAACGAGGACGTGTCAGCGAAGGAGCAGTACGATCCCGATCACGCAAAGCGCCTCGCGCTTATAGAAGCGTTTCGCCCGCAGGTCGAGGCTCTCCGTGAAGAACACGGTATCGAAGTCCGCACGGGCGGAACGACCTGTCTCGATTTCTTCCACGCCGGGAAGCACAAAGGCTACAATGTCGCAGAATTCATCGAGCATATGAAATGGGAAAAAGATGATTGCCTTTATATTGGCGATGCACTCTTCCCCGGCGGCAATGATGAGACCGTGGTGGGAGTCATTCCGACGCAATCGGTAGACGACTATCACGAAACGTATAAGCGGCTCGAGGACGTATTGAAGAGTGCTTAGCGTCGGCGTGGGTGTGCTACAATATCCCGTCTATGGCAGAACCTGCTCTCGTCATCAACGGCCTCAAGAAGCGATACGCGACCGGCACTGAGGCGCTGAAAGGCGTCTCTCTTACTGTTCCTTCGGGAGATTTCTTTGCACTCCTCGGCCCGAATGGCGCCGGAAAGACGACCATCATCGGCATCGCGACCGGCCTCGTCAATAAGACGGAAGGCGACGTAAAAGTCTTTGGCTACGATATCGATGATGAGCCGGAATTGGCGAAAGCGCAGATCGGCCTCGTCGGTCAGGAAATCAATTTCAATCCGTTTGAAAAACCGCTCGATATCGTCATAAATCAGGGAGGCTATTACGGCGTACCTCGCGCTGAAGCCATTCCCCGCGCAAAGCAGCTCCTCACCGATCTTGGCCTCGGCGACAAAATGCTCCAGAATAGCATCACCATGTCTGGCGGCATGAAAAGACGACTCATGATCGCGCGTGCGCTCATTCATAAGCCGCGATTCCTGATCCTCGACGAACCGACCGCCGGTGTCGATGTTGAATTGCGCCGCGGCATGTGGGATTACCTGCGCAAACTGACGTCGGAAGGCCTCACCATTCTTCTCACTACGCACTATCTCCAAGAGGCCGAACAGCTCGCGAAGCATGTGGCAATCATCAATAAAGGCCAGATTGTCGCAAATGGCACGATGAATGAAATCCTGGCAATGCACGACGACAAATCTGAAGGGAAAGACGGATATCGCGGTGGTCGCTTGGAAGAAGTCTTCATCAAGCTCACCAGCGACCAAGGTAAATAAACTATATGACACCCGCACAGAAATGGACGAGCTTTTACACGATGATCCGCAAGGACGTAGTGCGCATGTTCCGCATCTGGGTGCAGACCTTCCTGCCGTCGGTCATGACCTCCGTCCTCTACTTCCTCGTTTTCGGTACCGTTCTCGGAAGCCGTATCGGCGAAATGCAGGGCTTTGACTACATGACTTTCGTTGTCCCTGGCCTCGTCATGCTCGCGATCGTCACCACCAGCTACGCAAACACCTCGTTCACGTTCTTCTCCTCGAAATTCTTCGCGCGATCTATCGACGAGATTCTCGTCTCTCCCACACCGCCATGGCTTCTCATCGCCGGCTTCATCGGCGGCGGTGTGGTCCGTGGCGTTCTCACGGGCACCATCGTGCTTCTCGTATCTATCTTCTTCACCGGTCTTTCCCTCGAGATCCATAATTTCCTCATCATCTTCGGCTTCGCCCTCCTCACTTCACTTGTTTTCGCACTCGCCGGACTTGTAAACGGCATATACGCAAAATCCATCGACGGCATCAACCTCGTCCCGACGTTCGTCCTCACCCCGCTCGTGTATCTCGGCGGCGTCTTCTATTCGGTGCACAATCTACCGGACTGGTGGCAAGCGATCACCTACGCGAATCCGCTCTTCTACCTCATCAACGGCTTCCGCTACGGCTTCCTCGGCATCACCGATGTCTCAATCGCGATTTCCGTCGGCATGCTGTTCGTTCTCATCGGTGCCCTTGTAGCGGTCAATTGGTACCTTATTCGGACTGGCTTGGGTCTGAAACAATAATCATACTGGGTCACACATAAATCGCTTCTGCGATTTTGCGCGTCCCCGCCTCCTTCGCCTGCGCTCGGTCCGGCCTTGCGACGGGGCCACGCATAGCTTTCTGCTGAAAGCTTGCCTGGCCACACCTCGCGCCGTCGCGCTCCGGTCTTGCGCTTGGGTCCCACCCCAAGCTCACCCACCCCCGTCTCACATCATCCGCACCGGCCTCGGATTAAAGCAGTGATTACCGCTCAAAATCCACCCACGAGTATTTCACGCTCTCGAATTCCCCATCGCCCACAAATTTCTTCTTCTTGAACCACGCATCGTATTCGGGGAAAAAGGTGTCTGCGTCTTTGGCGTCTTCTATGAGCGTAAGGTAGAGGCGGTCTGCAAGCGGCAAAGCAAGCGCATAAATCTGCGCGCCGCCGATGATGAAAACCTCGTCGTTCCCCGGCTTCAATCGTGCTATTGAAAACGCCTCATCTATATTCGCAGCCGTCTCGATTCCTTCCGCAGACCATTGGATATCACGCGATATGACGATATTCGTCCGCCCAGGCAGCGCGCGCCCTATAGAGTCATAGGTCTTCCGGCCCATGATAATAGAATGACCTTTTGTCAGGTCTTTGAACCGCTTCAGGTCCTCGGGAATTTTCCACAACAAGTCGTTACCCTTTCCGAGCTCTCGGTTTCGGCCGATCGCTGCGATCATTGAAATCAGCGCCATAGTCAGACAATCATCTTCGCCTTGATTGGCGGGTGACTTTCGTAATTCTCGAGCTTAATATCCTCCATGCCGAATCTGTCGATGCTTTTTACGTCGGGATTCATCCACAAGCTTGGCAACTTCATCGGTTCGCGCGAAAGCTGTTCTTTCACTGCGTCGAAATGCTCATGATAGATGTGCGCGTCCTGCAAGGTGAGAATGCATTCGTGCGCCTTCAATCCCGTAACTTGCGCCAACATGTGAAGCAATAGCGAATACGACGCGATATTGAATGGAACCCCGAGAAACATATCGCAGCTTCTCTGCACCATATGGAGCGAGAGTTTGCCATCCGCAACAAAGCACTGGAAAAACATATGGCACGGCGGGAGCGCCATATCGTCGAGCTCACCAGGATTCCACGCCGTCACGATATGCCGCCTATCGTTGGGTTTTTTCTGCAAATTTTCGATGAGCTGTGCTATCTGATCGACAGTCGAGCCGTCAGGCTTTTTCCAATTGCGCCATTGAATGCCATACACGCGACCCAGATCACCTTTGAATTGTGATTTTGGCGTCCAGTAATCCGCCTCGGCGTTATCCGTCCAGATCGTCCGCTCGCTCGTATTCAGTGCTTTCAATTCCTCGTCACTCGCACGCTGTTTGTCCTTCATCGCCAGAAACCACAGAAGCTCGCTTTTAACCGCTTTAAACGCCAATTTCTTGGTTGTGACGGCTGGGAATCCATCATTCATGGGAAATCGCATCTGAATGGCGAACATTGCCCGCGTCGAGCCATTGCGACCCTCGCGGTCAACGCCTTCCTCCATGATTCGCTTGAGAATGTCGTTGTATTGCTTCATACGCGTTATTTCTTCTTCGCCTTTGCACGTGCCGCTCCTGCAGCGATATCGCGGTCCATATCAAGGCGCGGCAGCATCAGTTGCGGCTTCCAATTTTTCTTCAGATCGGAAAGCGTTCCACCGGATTGATATTTCCCTTCTACGAAATAGCTTTTTTCCTGGATGGGACCCGTCTCGAAGAAGACGATCTGCGCGATGCGGCGCCCGACCACCAATGGGATGTAGTAGCGGTTCGAGGTGTTCTGTATTTCCATTGTCCAACGATTGATATATCCCACATCTCCCCAACCGGCGCATTTACAGACTGAAATAAAGCTCCGACCCAGCGACGAGCGAGCTTTCATCATGGTGGTGATGTGTTCGCGACCGCCGATGAATTCGTTCGTATGACCTAAAATCGTCTCTCCGGGAGCCATCAGGATGACTTGTTCATCCGGATGAATGCCACGCCAGTCGAAATTATAGTGCTGAAAGACATCCTTGGCTTTTCTGGCTTTGCGCGCTTCGGTACCCCATACGCGATCGATATGGTTCTTGTCGTAAATATTGAAGATGTTCTCGAAATGGCCGGGATGTTGCTCGGTAAAGAAGAATTCGCCCAGCGTGACGTCGTAACTGGATGTGGCGAGGTTTTTCCTATCGAACGGCTCGATTATTATTGAGCCTTCTTTCTTTGCATCCAGGATTTTCGTATCAGAAAGCGCCATACGGTAGGGGCCACTATATCACAGCACTTCACGCGCAATACATACCCCCGCGTGGTATATAGAAGTCAGAAGATAGGAGGAAGGAATGACTGACACTTTGCAATTGCCTACGAGGCTCTATCGCAAAATCAAGTACGTCGAGATGAGCGATCGGTACATGCAAGCGGCCTTACATTGCGCGAAATCCATCGCTCATACTAGCCGCCAACCCACCGGTGCCGTGCTGGTGCGTAACGGTACGATTATCGGTTTCGCGGCGGGTGAGCTGCCGTATCCGAGTGAGCGTCAGGCGGTCTTTAAGGCCTCCTCTGAGGGTGAAGTCACCCAAGATGCCGTTCTTTACTTGTGGGGTGCCTGTGGCTGCAGCGAAGACAGTTGGAAAGCTATCGTCGAAGCTGGAGTTCAAATAGTCTTTCTTATCGAGAATTGCGAGATTCTCTTCAACAAAGAGCATCCGCAAAATATCCTCGGCCGGCAGTTTGACTGATACTGCCGGCCGTTTTTTATACTGATACACACCATCTACCTCTGGCGAGCACAGGTATACTTACACCATGGATTTCGACGAGTACGAGAAACTGGCTTCCCGGACTGCGCTTTTTGACGAATCACAGCCGTTGTATCGCTTGTACGACCTCGGGCTCGGCATCGCGGGAGAAAGCGGCGAACTCGCCGAAAAGCTCAAAAAGGCCATCCGCGACGATGGCGGCGAGATTACCGACGAACGACGTGAGGCACTGAAACGAGAAATCGGAGACGTTTTGTGGTATTTGTCACAACTTTCACGAGCCCTGAATGTGCCTTTTTCCGAAGTAGCTTCCGCGAACATCAAGAAGCTCAAAGATCGATACGCTCGCGACGCCATCAAAGGGAGCGGCGACAACCGATAATACGGTATGACCTAATTTATTTTTTTGCTACAGGCTACCAGCTAAAAGCTACAGGCTATTCATTATGGACAACTATTCTTTCATCAAAAAACAAGACAAGCAGGTTTACGACGCCATCATGGGCGAAGAGAAGCGCGAAGCAGAAGGCCTAGAGCTCATCCCGTCGGAAAATTACGTCTCACAAGCGGTGCGCCAGGCAAATGCCTCAATCTTCACCAACAAGTACTCAGAAGGCTATCCCGGCAAGCGTTACTACGGCGGGCAGAAATACACCGATATCATCGAGAATATCGCGCGCGAGCGGGCCAAGAAGCTCTTCAAGGCAAAATACGCCAATGTACAGCCGCATGCCGGCGCACCGGCCAACGTCGCCATGTATTTCGCCCTCCTCGAGCCGGGAGACACGGTGCTCGGTATGGACCTCTCGCACGGCGGTCACCTTACCCATGGACACCCCGTCACCTATCTCACCAAAATTTTCCGCTTCGTGAGGTACAAGATGAAAGATGCTGAGACCGGAGAAATCGATTACGATGAAATGCGCGAGACGGCACGCCGCGAGAAGCCGAAAATAGTCCTTGCCGGCTACAGCGCCTATCCTCGCGAGCTCAACTACAAGATCATGGCCGATATCGCCCATGAAGTCGGCGCACTTGCCGTCATGGACGCGGCCCACATCGCAGGCCTCATCGCCGGAAAGGCAGTGAAGAACCCGTTTGATTACGGATTTGATGTCATGACGACCACGACGCACAAGACGCTGCGTGGCCCACGTGGCGGCATGATTCTGACGCGCGAGAGCGAAGAAATCGCGAAGAAGATCGACAAAGCGGTCTTCCCTGGTTTCCAAGGCGGTCCCTTGATGAACACCATCGCCGCTAAAGCCGTGTGCTTCGGCGAGGCGCTGAAGCCTTCATTCAAACAGCATGCAAAACAAGTACTGAAAAATGCCAAAGCGATGGAAGCGGTCTTCAAGAAGCACAACATCCGCATGCTGACCGGCGGCACCTCAAATCACCTGCTTCTGGTGGATGTTTTCGGCTCACTCGGTATCAGCGGTCACGACGCCGAAACCGTTCTCGACGAAGTCGGCATCACCCTCAACAAGAATTCAATAGCCGACGACACACGCAAGCCGATGGATCCGAGCGGCATCCGCTTCGGCACACCTGCTATCACGACGCGTAAATTCAAGGAGAAGGAATGCGCGAAAGTCGCGGAATGGATGATTGCTGCGCTCAAAAATAAGGACAACAAGAAAGAGTTGGTCAAAATCCGCAAAGAAGTCATGGCGCTCTGCAAGAAATTCCCGATTCCGCAGCGGTTCGTATAATAAACAGACCACGATTCCATACCCTGTCAACGAGCAGACGTTATTGGCTCGCCCCATTTTGTACGTCATACTAGATGCACATGTTCTTTGGTATCGACCTCACGCAAATCATCGAAGTCCTTGGCTACCCTGGGATTTTTGCCATTGTACTCGCAGAAAGCGGGATGTTCTTCGGCGTCTCTCTCCCGGGCGGCTCCCTACTCTTCACCGCAGGTCTTCTCGCGTCACAGGGATACTTAAATATATTTGTGCTTATGACGGTCGTTATCGTTGCTGCTGTGATGGGCGACTCGATTGGCTACTGGTTCGGCTCGTGGGTCGGACCCGCGCTCTGGCGTCGCCCCGACGGCCGATTTTTCAAGAAGCGATATCTCGAGCAGACACGCACCTTTTTCGATAAGCATGGCTCGCGCACCATTCTTCTCGCACGCTTCATCCCAATCATCCGCACGTTTGCACCGATTCTCGCAGGAGTCGCGCAGATGGAATACCGAACGTTCTTCACGTATAACGTGATGGGTGCCTTTCTCTGGGGCGGTGGCTTCGTTCTCGGCGGCTATCTTTTGGGCGAAACCGTTCCTGGCATCGAGCACTATCTTGAATACGTCATCATCGGTATCGTATTCGTAACACTCATCCCGCTTTTCCTGCATATCCGCAAGGCCCGGCAGACGGAATCGAAACCTGCCCCGGTGCCACGAGCCATCATTTTCGACCTCGACGACACGCTCGCCGATAGCTTTTCACCGCCCACCGATGCAGTACTGGAGAAACTCGTCTCCCTCGCTCGTTCTGTCCCGGTCGCCATCATGTCGGGCGCCGCATATGAACGAATGGAACGCGATATCGTTAAGCGCATCAATCATCCGGACATCGAGCGATTCTATGTCTTTTCCGATACTTCGGCGCGTTGCCACCTTTTAAAGAACGGAAAATGGCGCAGTATCTATGATTTCGAGATCGCCCCGCAGGACCGACAGCGGATTACCGGCTCGATCAAAGAGGCAATCAAGGAGACCGATATATTCCGCGGTGAGCATGACGGCTCACGCATTCTCGACCGCGAGACATCGGTCGCCTTTGCGGCTCTTCCCGTAGACGCAACGCAGCACGAGAAACGAGCCTGGGATCCCGATAGCGCGAAACGCACCAAACTCATGAATGTTATGCGTGAAAAAATACCGGAATTCGAGATTTTCATCGGGGGCAAGACTACTATCGATGTCACGCTCGAAGGGATTACCAAAAAATACGGCGTAACATGGCTCGCCAAAGAGCTAGGACTGGAGCCACGCGAAATGATCTTCGTCGGCGATGGCTTTTACGAAGGTGGTAACGATGCAGTGGTCATCCCCACGGGCATTCAAACCCTAGAGACACAAGGACCAGCCGAGACATTGGAGATCATCGACGAGCTTCTCGAACGGCTTTCAAAATAGCGAGAGGATATCCGCCGTCGGAATCGCGCCTTCACGTAGAATCCTCGGCTCTCCTGAAACGACACTGACAACCGTGGATGGCTTCGTGAGCGGCGCCGCTCCCGCATCAATAACAAGATTGATTCCTACGGCCGCACCGCCAAATTGCGCCAGAATTTCTTTCGGCAGCAACAACGGTTGCGCACCAGCCGGGTTGGCGCTCGGCGTCGTAATAGGGCCGCCATAGGTTCTCGCAAGATGCCGACAGAATTCGTTATCTGGGATTCGGAAGCCGATTGTGTCGATATTGCGCGCAATCCCTGTCTTCATTCCTGCTTTTTTCCTCAGAATGAGCGTAAGCGGTCCCGGCGGAAATCGTTCAGTAATTTTTTGAACCGCATCATTGATTTCGGCGTATTGCCCTGCCATTTGGAGATCCGCAACAATGCAGTGCATCGGCTTCCCCGGCTCTCGCCCCTTTATGGCATATACCCTGTCCACAGCCGCATCAGAAAGTGCGTCTACGCCGAGGCCGTAGAGCGTATCGGTCGGATACAGGATTACGCCGCCTTGTCGCAAGACGGCCGCCGCTTTAGCGGCGGCAGACGTGACGTCGGTTAGTTGGATGGTTTCCATGATTAAAATATACCGTGGTCACGAATAAAATGCTCGCGGTCGGTGGCGTATAATCATTCAGTTTTGTGGTGAGAAAGTCGCGGTGGCCATAGATATTTTCCTCGCCGTCGCTCGGAAAATTCTACGGCCCTGGCTCGCACCCGCATCTGCTGATGCGGGTCCCGCTCCGCCTCGCACAAAAGCGCAAAGACCTGCCCCCGGCAGGTCTTGTGCGTCTTTTGTGCGCGCTGAGGGGATCGAACCCCCGGCCCTCTTCACGTCAAGAAGATGCTCTACCACTGAGCTAAGCGCGCGATGTACACAATTCCTTCCTATTTATCATATGCAGACTTTTCCGTATCCCCCACCGGAGCTAAGCGCGCATAGCGGGAAATATAACAGAAATCCTGCATTTTTGAAGGGTCATTGAATGCGCTTCGCAGGCGAGAGCGGATATGAGAGGAAACGGAGATTATTAAACTGCAGCAAGGCGAACAAGGCATTAGTTGCGATAAGCGCCGTTCCGAACCCTGCGAGCAAGTCTGCGCTCGCGTTCGCTGCGAAGAAGAGCAAAAGGGTTACGAACGGTGCGTCAGGATCTTCGCGTAATTCGTTCGCATACAACTCGTATACGAACGAAACAGGTCCGTAATACGCCGCGAGAAGAAATAGTAGGCCGATGAACATGCCGAGAAGCGCGCCGAAAGTGTTTGCGAGCGCGATCCGGCCTGTTTGAAGGTTCTCTGGGGTGGCTGCAAACTGCAAGCGCACCTGCGCGATGACGACCTCTGCAGACATCTTTAGGCGTGCCTTCAATCCTCGCCAGAGGCCATATTTCCGCTCTTTTATCGTCTGTTTGAACCCGGGGACGACTTTGTATTGATAGCCATTGCCCCAATACCGTGCGTAGAAATTAAGCGCTGTCTCTATCATAAAGCGCTCCCGATATTTATGAGGCACCTTGTCCCAGAGCGCGCGACGGACGGCTCGCTGTCCGCCAAGAATCGGCATCAGCGCGAGAACGAATTCAGCGTAGTACATTCGCCAGTTGCGCATCGCTATCACCATGTCTGTCTCGCCTCTAAGCACCGGGGAAAGCACGTCATCGAGAAGCGCATGCGAAAGACCTCGTATATCCGCATCGCAGAAAAATATTATGTCGGCATCAGACGCATCGACGCCCATCTGCATCGCGCCACCCTTCCCTAGATTCTCCTCGGTCCGGATGACCCGCACCGGAAATGCACTCGCTACCTGCGCTGTCGCGTCGGCCGAGCCATCATCCACGACGATTACCTCATCAAAGCCTTCGTACGAGGATAGCTCGCGTAAGACGCCGGCAATATCCCGCTCTTCATCGAATGCGGGCACGATCGCGACTACTCGTTGGTTACTGTCCTGGTGAGCCATAAGGTAAGTACACGCATTAAGACGAAGCTGACCGCGAATACTATCACCGCAGCTTCTATGACATTCAAAATCGGAAAACTGCTGGAAATGCCTTTGCCGGCCAAATAGCCGATGGGGAAAAAGACAGCGAGCCACACGAAGATTCCTATCGAATTATAGATGCTGAACGTGCGGAATGATAATCCCCGAGCGGCAACGTAGAGAATCATCGCGATGCGGCTGCCGTACAGGAATTTTATGAAAACGAGTGCATACGCTGGTTTCTCACCCGTGAGCTTTGCCGTAAGCGCTGCAGCCTTTTGGCGCTCGTGACGCAAAAACTCGGTTGATGAGAGACGGCGCGAACCGTAAACGCCGATGAAGTACCACATCGTGTCTGCTACCGCGGTCCCGAGGAATGCAGTCGCGAATATCGGCATTGCAGCCCATTGCAGTTGCCCAGCAAGATACGACGCTGTAAAAATCACGCTGTCGCCGAAAAAGAATGCGCCGGCAAACACCGCCGGAATGCGATGTACGGTGAGCAGCGCCGTGATCGTCTCGATCATTATCCCAGACTATCACATGGTTTTCCCCAGCTCCGAGCAGAAGTAGCTTGTCGCACGAGGCAAAACAGCACATGCTTCGCGTATGAAATCAGCAGACCAGGCGATATTGATCGCCGCCTCATTATTACTCGCGTCGTTCGTACTCGGAAATTTCGTGCAAGTGTATGTGCTGCCTCCAGGCCAGGCAGACATGATCGAGTGGCTGTCGTGGATCTTCGGGATCGGCGGCATCGTACTCTTACTCTCGGGTATCATCACGCACAAGAATCGCCGCTAAGTTTCGTCGGCAAGGAATCCGCCCGCCTGGTGACTCCAGAGTTTTGCATATAACCCTCCTTTGGTGAGTAGTTCGTCGTGCGTTCCTTGCTGCACGATCGCGCCGTTATCAAGCGCCAGAATGCGGTCCATTTTCATAATGGTCGAGAGCCGATGCGCGATGACGATTACCGTCTTCCCCTGCATGAGGGTAGCAAGTGCGTCTTGAATCAGTACTTCTGATTGCGAATCCAGACTGGATGTAGCTTCGTCGAGCATCAATATTGGCGAGTTCTTCAGGATTGCACGCGCAATCGCGACGCGCTGACGCTCGCCGCCCGACAATTTCACACCGCGCTCACCGACAAATGTCTCGTACCCGAGGGGCAACTCGGAGATAAATTCATGACAATGTGCCTTGCGAGCCGCATTGATCACATCCTCATCGCTCGCATCGCGCTTGCCGTAGCGGATATTTTCCATGAGCGTCCGATGGAAAAGAATCGGCTCCTGCGGCACGAAGGATATCGCATTGCGCAAACTCTCTTGCGAAACACGCGAAATATCCTGCCCATCGATGCTAATAGACCCACTTTTCAGGTCGTAGAGTCGCAAAAGGAGCTTGGTAAGCGTCGACTTTCCGGCACCGGACGGACCAACAAGCGCGATTTTTTCACCGCCATTGATATGCACCGAGAAATCCTTAAAAATTCCCTTCTCCTCGTGAAATTCGAAATGCACTGCATTGAAATCAATGGCGCCATCGCTCACCTTCAGCGCCATCGCGCCTGGAGCATCGTGAACTTCGTGGGTCGTGTTCAGTATTGCGAGCATTTCCTTGGCATCGCTATACGCATCGCTAACCCGCCGCAGTTCCCGATTGACGACCGACAGACGTTCGAAAGTCGCAAAAAGGTACGCCTGCACAAGCACGAAATCGCCAACGGTGAAAAGCCCTTGCTTCCAGTAGTGGATTCCGCCATAGAGCAACACCGCTTCAATTGCGATGATGAAGAGTCCGATTCCCGCCCATATCCACGCGTCGGCGCTCCACGAACGCAGTGTCGCACGCCGCCAAACGTTTACGGAGTCGCCAAAGCGTTTTGCCTCGTACGCCGCTCCGGAAAAAAGCGTGACCGTCGCTTGGTTTGAAACGGCATCGGCCAGATTTGCCGTTACGCGAGTCTCGGCTGCTGCACGTTCTTTACGCGCGGGACCTCGCACGCGAACGACAAAGATTTGGAAAATGATAAAGCAGACCGCCCACGCGGCAAGCGCGATGCCGAGTGTCAGATTACGCATGCTGAGAATGATGATGGCGCCGATGACGAAAAGCGCCGTCGGAAAGAATTGCACGACGATGCTGTCGAAAAGCGTCTCGTAAGCGCGGGCAAATTTATTCACGCGATGCGTGAGCGAGCCCGCGAACTGCGAAACAAAAAAATTATACGAATGACCGATAAGATGCGTGAATGAACCACGCAAAAGATCCGGCATAACTTTCGCCTCAATGTAAACAGTACTGAAATATCGCCCTCGGTCGGCTGCCCAGTCGATGAGCCAGATCGCGACTAGCATCCCGAGAATGGAAACCAAGAGTGGCGCAGCACTTACATCACCTTCCGCAAGGATATTAATGAATTGCCGCAGATAGAGCGGAATAGCAAGTGAGGTCGCCTGTGCGACACACGCTGCCACAATAACCCCCGCAAAGAGCCACGGGTACTGCATCGTATAGCGAGCATACGTCCGGAATATGCCCGCCTTTTGAGAGCCTTCGCGAATTTCCATTTGACCAACGATACCACAGGTGGTTCTATGCACCGATGCGCGTACTCTCTATAGAGACTTCCTGCGACGAAACCGGCGTCTCGATTATCGAAGCGAGTGGCGATTTCAACGCCGATTTCTCGTATCGCGTGCTCGGCAACGCACTCCTCTCGCAAGCAGCAGTACACGCGCCTTATGGCGGCGTCTTCCCCAATCTCGCCAAACGCGAGCACGAGAAAAACCTCGTACCGCTCATGCAACAGGCACTCGTTGAGGCTGACTTACTTACTGCAGGCTCATCTATAGCGGATATCGGTACCATTCTAGAAAGAGAGGCAGATTTGCGAACACAGCTCGATGCGTTCCTCTCCGAGTACGCAAAGCCGAGAATTGACGCCATCGCTGTCACCCACGGCCCCGGCCTCGAACCGGCGCTCTGGGTCGGGGTCAATTTCGCAAAAGCCCTTGCTGCCGCGTGGCAGCTCCCGATTGTCCCTGTGAATCATATGGAAGGTCATATCGTCCTTTCCGCAACGGGAGAAGACGGATTGGCATCATTTAAATTTCCGCTGCTATCGTTGCTTATTTCCGGCGGACACACCGAGCTCGTGCTATCGAAGGAATGGATGCAGTACGAACTGGTAGGACAAACGCGCGACGATGCGGTCGGTGAAGCATTCGATAAAGTCGCACGTCTGATGGATCTACCCTATCCAGGCGGACCGGAAATCTCAAGACTCGCCGCAGAAGTACGTGGCGAAAAGCCATTGGTAACGCTTCCGCGCCCAATGATAGACGCGGATAATTACGACTTTTCATTCTCGGGGTTGAAAACTGCGGTACGCAAAGTCGTCGAAGCGAATCAGCCGCTTACTGAGAATATGAAAAAACACATCGCGCTCGAATTCGAGAACGCGTGCGCTGATGTCCTTATAGCAAAAACCAAGCGCGCAATCGAAGAATTCAGTGCAGAAACCATTCTCATCGGCGGTGGCGTCTCTGCCAATTCCCACATCCGCGCGTCATTGGCGAAAGCAATCGAGAAATCCGGCTACGAGACCAAACTCCTCATCCCTCCGCCTGCTCTCGCAACAGACAACGCGCTTATGATTGCCCTCGCAGGCTACTTCCGCGCTCTCAAAGATGAATTCGCCGAACCGGTGACGATTCGAGCAAATGGGAATCTCAAGCTCACATAAGAAAAGGTCCGGCTAATTCGCCGGACCTATCGCTCTCAAATTGCGACTGTAAGCATCGCAATTGCATTCGTCAGAAAGAGTCCCAAGATCCAGGTAGAGATTCGATATGGGCTCGGGACGAGTTTCCACACGACGCAGAATGGGACGATCGCGAGGACAGTAATGCTTATCAGCATCATCGAGGCGCTTTCGATGTGGAGGTAACCCTTCTCCACGAAATAAGCAACAAGCGCCATCGGAAACCACGCGATAATCCCCTCTGCCGAATAGTAGAACACTCGCTCGATGCGGAATTCCTGTATCATCGGTATCCCCTATTTTGCTAGTCCCATGACACCGTACGACGCGAGTACCTTTCCGTCAATATGCACTAAAATATGGCTTCAACTATGACGGCTGTGTGCTAGGATGCCTTTCATGCCGGAAAACCGAAACAACATCCCGGAAGAATTCCTCACGCCCTATATCCCTGCCGAATCGGAGCCCGGCATGTACGATTTGTGGGAAAAAAGCGGCTATTTCAATCCGGACAACCTCCCTGGCGAGCGTACCGAACCTTTCACCATCATCATGCCGCCGCCGAATGCTAATGGCAGCCTCCACGCCGGACATGCCCTTTTTGTAACACTAGAAGACATCATGACGCGCTACCAGCGCATGCGCGGCAAGAAGGCGCTTTGGCTTCCCGGTGCCGACCACGCCGGCTTCGAGACGCAAGTCGTCTATGAGAAGAAATTGGAAAAAGAAGGTCGCTCTCGCTTCGAAATGCAGCCGGAAGAGCTCTATAAACAGATTTACGACTTCACCATCGCCAACAAGTCGTTCATGGAAAATCAGTTGCGTCAGCTGGGTGCGTCGTGCGACTGGAGCCGCGCCGTCTTTACGCTCGATGAGAAAGTTATCAATACGGTATATGACACTTTCACGAAACTCAACGATGACGGCCTCCTCTACCGCGGCAAACGCATCGTAAACTGGTGTCCGAAGCATCAGACCTCGCTCTCTAACCTCGAAACCGAACGCGAAACGCGCACTGATAATTTCTATTACCTCAAATATGGTCCATTTACCATAGCCACGGCGCGCCCCGAGACGAAATTCGGCGACAAATACGTCGTTATGCATCCCGACGACGAACGGTATGCAACTTACAAGGATGGCGACACGTTTGAGTGTGAATGGATAAACGGACCGATATCCGCCACCGTAATTAAAGATACATCAATCGACATGTCGTTTGGCAGCGGGGTCATGACGATTACTCCGTGGCACGATTCGACCGACTTCGACATCGCGAGCGCACACTCACTTCCCTATGAGCAAGTAATCGACTGGCGCGGAAAACTCCTCCCTATCGCAGGCGAATTCGCCGGCATGAATATCAAAGAAGCTCGTCCGAAGATTGTCGAGAAACTACAAGAAAAAGGATTAGTGGAGAGGATCGACGAGAAATACGTACACGAAGTGCCGGTCTGCTATAAGTGCAACCGCGAAATCGAACCCCAAGTGAAAGAACAGTGGTTTGTGTCCATGAAGCCGCTCGCCGCAAAAGCGCTCGCAGCGTTGGATGCGGGCGAGGTGAAAGTCCTTACCGAACAGCACGACAAAATCCTCCGACACTGGCTAGAAAACATTCAGGATTGGAACATTTCGCGCCAAATCGTCTGGGGAATCCCTATTCCCGCTTGGCAAAACGGCACAGAGTGGAAAATCAGCGTTGAAAGCCCCGGTGAAGATTGGACTAAAGATCCTGACACCTTCGACACTTGGTTCTCATCCGGCCAATGGCCGTTTGCGACGCTCGGATATCCGGAATCAGAAGATTTCAAGGCATTTTATCCGACCAGCGTGATGGAAACCGGCGGCGACATCCTCTTTTTCTGGGTCGCGCGTATGCTAATGCTCGGCCTATACCGCACTGGAACGGTTCCGTTTGAAAACGTCTACCTGCACGGAATGGTGCGAGACGCTAAGGGCCAAAAAATGTCGAAATCGAAGGGCAATGTCATCTCCCCTATCGAAGTTTCCAACGAATTCGGCACGGACGCCCTGCGTATGGGCCTCGTCGTCGGCAATACGCCGGGTACGGACCTCAATCTCGATCCGCGCAAGATCGGCGCGTACAAGAAATTCGCCAATAAGCTCTGGAACATAACGCGGTTCGTGCTTGAAAGCGGTTTCGTCTCTGAAAAACCGGAACTCACTGAGGTGGATCAGCGCTTACTCGATCAGCTCGACGAAGCGGTCATCGGTGTGACAGACGACCTCGAAAACTTCCGCTTTCATCTCGCAAGCGAAAAGCTCTACCATTACTTATGGGATGAATTTGCAGCCGTCGTCATCGAAGAATCGAAAGATATTCTAAAGGCCGATGATGCCGCATCGCTCTCACGCAAGTGGCTTCTCTCGCATGTGCTCCTGACGTCACTAAAGCTGCTCCACCCCTTCATGCCGTTCGTTTCGGAAGCAATCTGGCAGAAGCTGCCGAAAAAGGATAGCGACCTGTTGATGGTCGCGAAGTGGCCACGGTAAGCTGATAGAATGCTTGGATGGATGAATTTCAGGCGCTTGCCATCGCCGTTGCCGGCGGGATTTTCCCGGCGCTCGCATGGCTCTGGTTCTGGATGAAGGAGGACTCGCGCAATCCGGAGCCACGTCGACTCATCGCGCTCGCATTCATCGGCGGCATGCTCACCGTTGTCCTCGTAATACCCATTCAGAAATTTGCTGCTGGCTTCCTTGCCACACAGACTGCCATCTTCGCGGCATGGTCGATCATCGAGGAATTTGCGAAGTATGCCGTCGCCTGGGTACTCGTATTGCATCGCCGCGAAAATGACGAACCGGTCGACGCGGTAATCTACATGGTCGCCTTAGCACTCGGCTTTGCAGGCCTTGAGAACGCACTTTTCCTGCTCTCCCCGCTTGCCGGTGAGACGCTTGCACAGACAGTCATGACGGGCAACTTCCGCTTCATCGGCTCAACACTCCTTCATGTCTTTTCGTCTGCAGTCGTTGGTATCGCACTCGCGTACAGCTTCTATTACAGCGGATTCATGAAGCAATGGTACGCAGCGTGCGGAGTTATCCTCGCATCGGTTTTGCACATCGTCTTTAACTTCCTTATACTGAATACGGCAGACGAGCATTTATTGCGCACGTTTGCGGGCGTCTGGGCCGGCGTAATCGCTGTTTTGTTCGCGCTCGAATTCATCAAGCGAATTAAGCCTCGTGTTTCGCGGAGGTAACATCTGCGAGTGAGATAGACACAGTGCCGTTGGTTGATTACTTAGAATTTCATATCTTACGAGGTATACTTACTCACATGTCAAAACCATCGTTCTTTTCTCGCCTCACCGGTGCTGGTGCCTCCGACCAATACGACGAATTCATGGATGAGCCGCAGGCGCAGCGAGTCCAGTTTTCCGGTTCAACTTCAGAGAAACGTGCCCATATAACCCCGAAGCAAGTTCAGGAAGATTGGCAGCAGGATCAGGAGGGCGAATTAGCCGTCGACGTATACCAGACGCCTGATTCCATTGTGATTAAAGCACTGGTCGCTGGTGTGCAACCACAAAGCATCGACATCTCGCTTACACGCGAGATGCTTACCGTCTCTGGCATACGCGCAGATGAACGCGAAGTGGAGGATGAACACTATTTCCAACGGGAGCTCTACTGGGGATCGTTTTCTCGCACTATCCTTTTACCTGAAGAAGTCGATGTCGAACGCGCTGAAGCCACTGAAAAGCACGGCATTCTCATGATTCGCTTGCCAAAAATCAACAAAAAGCGCGAAACGAAGCTGAAAGTGCGCGTTCGCTGAGCGTTGACAGCAAGTCCTGATAACAGCTACCCTGTATTAAGCTGGTCTTTTTACACTGCGCTCAAAGGAGGGATCTATGTACGCATATGTGCCGAATACGCTGACAATGTCTCGTTTTCTGCTTGCAGCTGCATTCGTCATGGCTCACGCGGCAGGATACCGAGCTATCGCGCTTGGATTTCTGACAATCGCCTTCCTCACCGATTGGCTTGATGGATTTCTCGCACGTCGATGGAAAGCGACAAGCCCTTTCGGGAAGGAACTGGACCCGTATGCTGACAAAGCGATCTGCTGGTCGGTTACAATCGTCGTCATGACCTCTGATCCTCTGCTCGCGTTACTCTACGCACCAGTAGCGATCGTCACCGGCGTGTACGACGGGGGACTTGGTGTCATTCGATTCAGACACCGCGACAAACAAATTCCCACCAACGCGTACGCGAAAGTCAAGACGACCTTACTGATGGCTAGTTTGGGATGCCTCTATCTAAGCCTTGTGCCAGGGTTGCCATTCGCAGGTTCCGCCTATTGGGTAGGCGTAGTGCTCGGGTGGATATCTCTTTGGTACTGCCTGCGCTCAATCGCGCACTATGTGCGCGGATATGGCTGGGAATCCTACATTCCACGTCCGCTCAATCTCCTCTAACGCACCGCGACCCTGCCCACATCGGACAGGGTCGCCTTCTTTCTGGTGCTTGGGACCGGGAACTCGGAAACCCACGGTTTTCCGAATCACCCGTATTCGCCTGTTGGCGAATCGCGCGATCCCGCCTCGGCGCCGAGCGCCTCCGGCCTTGCGAAAGCGTTCAACGCTTTCTCACCTTCCTCCACGGGTAAACAGCATGTTTTCCCGACCCCTTTCTGCCCCGGTCCCAACATCAATACGACCCAAAGGGTCGTATTGATGTGCGCACCTACACTTCACTACGCTCCATTCCGGTGCTTGGGACCGGGGTCGAACCGGTGACCCTTCCCTCTTCAGGGGAATGCTCTACCAACTGAGCTACCCAAGCGAATGAGGAGCGGTATGGGAGAGCTTGCTCTCTCATATCCTCCGAATGATGCTTGAGTATGCACATACCCAAGCAGTGTGGGTACTATACCAAAACCGGCCGTTTTTTCTATTGCCCACCAAACATCGCTTTAAAGCGCTCAAACGGCTCTGTAAGGGAGCCTATTTGTGCCTGTGCCGCAGCATTGGTCGCTTGCGCCTGTTCGTACGCCCCAAGAACGCTCTGCATCACCGGAGCGACGTATTCCACATAAAACCAGATGGGGACTACGACGAGTATGATCCAGAAGAGCGTCTTGAAAATAGCCCCAATAAGGGATGAACGTCGCATGTTTTTCAACATGCGGTTATTCTCTCGCACGAGTCTCAAAGTCTCCTCGCTGGAATCACCTTCGTATTGGATGTTCATGGATTACTGGTCTACATCGATTCATTTTTACTCGAAATGAATCGATGTACTTTCAGATTCGAAAGGCCGGCGGGCCTTGTTGCTTCCAGCGAGAAACCCCGGTTCTGCGTACATCGGACGCAGGATTTCTTACATCGCGCTCGGGGATTTCACCGAGCACCCGGTGCACGAATCGTGGCAATCGAGCTTCACTGGAATAGCGAGGATCCCGAGGATGAGCGCGTTCCAGAAGAGGAACAGCGGGTCAAACTGACCAATCGGTGCCTGACGAATGACCGAAATCCATGCGAGAACGAACGCGAACGCAGCGAGCGCCCACATACCTTTCCAGAGCCAGCATTTTATAACGTGTTTACCTACTTTCATGATTGAAAAGGGTTATAGTATTCAGTAATGATAGCAGGGGCAAGCCGAGCGCTCTACGCTATCCACAGGCTCTATTTTTGCCCTCGGCCAGAATCGAACTGACATCAAACCATTAGGAACGGTTCGTTCTATCCATTGAACTACGAGGGCGATTGCGTAAGCATCTTATCAGCAATGCCGCGAAACAGGCAATGAACCAATTTTAAGTGATACGCACCTCGCTTTAATGTAATACGACACATACCGTACTCTGTATGACTTTTATTGTGCCGGTCATGGTGATTAACTCGAATTTGCGAAATCGGAACTCGCGCTATTTCTGACCAGTGTTTTCTGCACTCCATAGGATCCATTGGTGTGCAAGTTCTAATCATGAAATCCAACTCTTCGTTTCTGACACCAAAATTGTCTCGAAGAATCTTTAAGAAAACCTGCACCATTCTCATATCGGTGTTTGTAAACACATAACTGCTTTTCGTCCCCTCGCTCCAATACAGAGCAGCATAAAGAACCGGCCACGCAGCTTCGATGTTGACGCTCTCCAATATCGCATCCGCACGCTGTTGTGCACGTTTCCACTCTCGTATCTTTTCGGCCCTACTTCCACCACGGTACGAACGAATTGCTTTCCTTATATCATCCGGAAGATCGATGGCCTTCACATGATGCCATATACCGGTTTTGGACATCTGATATTTTTGCATCAGATCTGAAAGCCCCATACCAGCACTCCGATCAGCTTTTATGGCCGCTATTGTTTCTAGAGGATACCGTTGGTATCGTCTCATTACCCTATTATAGTACGGTTACATTCAGGGATATACTTCCCGGTTCTATTTGTGTGTACAACAAATAGCGATTCCAGGTCGGACTGTGGACTACAGATTAAGCAATTTTCGCAATTCTGCCTCGTCGAAGCCGACCACCAATGATTCCCCTACAGTAATAACCGGTACGCCCAACTGACCAGATTTCTCAACCATCAGCTTGCGCTGTTCAATATCGGCTGCAACATCGTGTTCCGTATACGGGACCTTATTCTGCTGGAAAAACTCCTTCGCCGCCTGGCAGAAATGGCAGGTCGGTGTCGAATAAATAGTTACAGGTTCGCTCGTCATAGTCATGCGCGTAAAATAATAGAGATTTAGTATACCATTTCGATCCACCGGTGCGGGATACGAGAATCGAACTCGTATCTGCTGCTTGGGAAGCAGCTGTTCTACCACTAAACTAATCCCGCTCTCTTGCTTCGGCATCATCCACTGAAACCAATCTCGCTCTTTCAATGTGTGAATAAAATTTAGCAGAAAACACCCAGAGTAGCGAGACGGCACCGTCAACAATGCTTATCCGAGGGACCCCGCAGCTGGCGAGGACTAGCCCGTTTTTTCAGCAGGAAAAACGGGTTTGCCCGAGGGAAGCATTGTTGACGGCGCCGCGAGCGGATTCACCACGAAAACCAGCCCTTGAAGCGCTCCAGTCGAGTAGGAGGCGCAGACGGCGGGGATTCTGGTTGGTTGAGAATCACCACCACCCCCTCCCCTTCACGGGCCAAATCATACCGCTCGCGCAGTTCCCCTTCTATACCTTGTTGACTACGGAGGGCCGCAATATCTTCCCGTAATTCCTGTTCGCGTTGAGAAAGTTCGTCCAGCTTGGCCTCGGATTCCACTTTTAGCACACTGGATTCCTTGGATTTATCATACACACCCCACGCACCACGCACCGCGATAGCTACCAACGTAAGCAGGAGAACAGCGGCCAAACGGCGCCACATGAGGCGCAATGGATCGCGACGTTGCTGGAAATTCACCATTCGGTATACTATATCGCACGATATGTCATTTCTCTTCCACAAGCGGACGCGCAAGGTGCTTCAGGCGGTCTGGGCGGTAGTAGCAGTCCTCATCATCCTCTCAATGGTACTGTTCTTCGCCCCCGGCCTTCCGGAATTCATCTTCGGGCTTTTCGCCTAATATCTCTAGTTATTCCCCTCCCTTGATTACCTTCAGGAATACATCGTGAGGGATGTCAACTTTGCCGCGCGCGAGCATCTTCTTCTTGCCCTTCTTCTGCTTCTCAAGAAGCTTCATTTTCCGCGTAATGTCCCCTCCGTAGAGGTAGCCTGTCACATCTTTGCGCATGGCACTCTTGCGGCGTGACGCAATTATTTTACCGCCCGTTTTCGCCTGAATCTTCAGCTCGAACAGCTGCTTTGGGAGGAGCTTTTCGAGATTCTCTACGAGGGCTTCTGCCTCATGACCAACTCGTCGCTTCGAGACGATGCGAGCGAATGCCGGAACAAGCTCCTCAGCGACAAGTACGTCGAGTCGAACGACGTCGGCACTGCGTAGGCCGATCGGTTCGTAGGAAAGCGACGCGAAGCCGCTTGAGACGCTCTTTAATTTGTCGAAAAAGGTGCGCATCAATTCTCGGAGCGGCATCTCCGCATTCACTTTCACCTTACCGTCTGGTAGCGTCTCCGTATCGCCCACTACCGCTTCGTGATCGAACATAATCTGCGAAATACCGCCGAGGTACTGTGGCGGAGTCATGACGGCGAGCGCGACCCACGGCTCGCGGACGGCTTTCACAGTGCCGTCGTCGGGAAAGCGCGCAGGATTGTAGATTTCCTCGATTGCGCCGTTTGCCAGCGTGAGCTCGTAGACGGTGGTCGGCATCGTAACAACGAGAGGCAGATCAAATTCTCGCTTTAAACGCTCGACTACAATCTCAAGATGGAGCATGCCGAGGAATCCGCAGCGAAATCCCTTTCCCATCACACCCGAGGATTCCTCTTCGTAGGAAAGCGACGAATCAGTGAGGCGCAATCTTTCGAGCGCCTGCCGAAGCTGCACCAAATCATCCTGCGACTCAGGATAGACTGACGCCCAGATGACCGGCGCTGGCTGGCGATAGCCGCCAAGGGCAGGAGCCGACATACGCGCCGCAACCAGTGTATCTCCGACGGATGCTACGCCCGGCCGCTTGATGCCGGTCACGATGTAGCCGATTTCGCCTTCATTAAGAGACTCTCGCGCCTCTTCATCGGGCGCCAAAATTCCCACCTCAAGCGCATTAAACGTTGCATTCGCTGCTGCGAGCTTCAGGGAGTCGCCTTTCGATACTTTTCCGCCAAAAAGTCGGCAGTAGATTATGACACCCCGATGATCGGAATACGAAAAATCATAAATGAGTGCTTGGAGCTTATCGCCCGACGTCTCTGGCGGCGGGATGCGTTCGATTATCGCATCGAGAAGTTCGGTAACGCCAGCGCCGGTCTTCCCCGACGTTGCAAGAATCTCGTCTTCGTCGCAGCCGATGAGGAGCGAGATTTCGCTCTTCACGTCTTCGGTCCGCGCATGAGGAGCGTCGATTTTATTGACGACGGGGATGATGACACGGCCAAGCTCTTTAGCGGTCGCGAGCACGGAAAGCGTCTGCGCTTCCACGCCTTGCGTCGCGTCCACCAGAAGAACGACGCCCTCGACGGCGGAGAGCGCACGGGAGACTTCATACGCGAAATCGACATGTCCCGGTGTGTCGATAAGATTGAGCTGCGTATTTTTCCACTCCATGCGCACTGGCTGCATCTTGATGGTGATACCGCGCTCGCGCTCGAGATCCATCCTATCGAGCACCTGATCACGCATCTCGCGCTTTTCAATGGTACCGGTCAATTCGAGCATGCGATCGGCAAGGGTCGATTTCCCATGATCAATGTGCGCAATAATCGAGAAGTTTCTAATGTTTGAAGACATATTAATCGAAGGCTATCACGCGCGGCCTTGAGAGCGCGCATTGTTGGAAAGGGGTCGGGAAAACTTTAGTTTTCCCGTGTCGGAGAGCAGGTCGGCGAGCGAAGCGCTGCCGACCGTTGAGAACTGAGGGTTCTCAAGGAGCGGCCTGGCCGCGACGATGGGTGTTATGATGCTGAAATTGCGGATGTTTGAAGACATGAGGGGCATCCTACGCGCTTGATTCGGCAGAAGCAACCGGCTCGGCATCGCGCCATAGACGCTTGCGAATCATTGCACCGTTTTCAGAAAATTCGCGGCTACCGAGCGAATAGTACACCAACGCCGCCGCAAGGCAGCCCATAATGCCTGCGGAGCCGCCGCTCAAAAGGACCGAGGCGAGTGTTGAAGAAAGGGTTATGTCGCCAATCGCGTGCAGGGTCGCATACGCCCCGGCGGCGGCGGCCATTGCGGCAACAAGCGATTCCCACCACGCTCGGCGAGTCGCCGCGATGAACCCGCCGAAGCGCGTATCAAAGTACAGTACAAGGACGAGCACGCTTATGATCGAAGAAGTGGCATATGCGAGCGCGAGAACCAAAACCGAAGCGCCCGTAAGTCCTTCAACTCGCAATAGTGATTCAAGAAAATTCCCCGCACTTGGATTACCGACCATGCCAAGAAATGTCGAGCCCAGTATAAGGGTAAGCCCCGCGCCCAACGCCGAGATAAGAAACGGCGTAAATGTGCGGCCAGATGCATAGAATGCGCGAATGAGAAGCAGCGAAAGACCTTGCGCGGCCAAAGAAAGAGCAAAAAGCGCAAGCGCAGCCGCAGTGAGACGCGTTGCAGTCCAGTCGAATGCACCGGTGCCGAGGATGACACGCACGATGTGAGCGCGTAGTACGACAAGGAGTGCAATCATGGGCATTGACCAGAAAAGAATTTGTCGTGCAGCAAGAGAGACCTGTTGGAGAAATACGTCGGTTTCACCTCGTGAATACGCATACGCTAACGTCGGGAATGCGGCAGTCGCGAAGCTGGCCCCGATAACCGAGAGCGGAACGCCTTGAAGGTTATAGGCAAACATGAAAACCGAAATGGAGCCAATTGAAAGTGTACCTGCAAGGGAAAGAAGCCCGAAAAAAGCTATCTGATTCATTGAAAGCGCCAACGCACGCGGCAACGATCGCTGAATTGTGCCAAGGAAGGCCGTTGGTTCTTGGAAACGAGGCAGGCGGCGCAAAAAGCCATCTGTCACGATAGAAGGAATTTGGATGGCCACATGGAGCAGGGCGCCACTGACGACACCCCACACGAGCCCTTGGAGGCCGAAATAGGGGTACAAACCAACTGCGCCGGCAATGATGCCAAGATTATAGACGATAGGTGAAGCGGCGTAGAGTGCATATCGATGCTTAAACTGCGTGACGGCAGCAGCGATGTTAGAGAAACCGAGCAAGACGGCTTGCAAGAGAAGAATTCGCGTCAATAGCGAGAGTTCTTCAAGCGATGACGCAGCCAGTGCCGGAAATAATTGCTCGAGAATGTGCGGTGCTGCGAATGCAGCGAAACCTGCGACGAGCGCAACCAGCGCAGAAAAGCCGATGATCACCGTGTCGAGGTAGGTTCGTTGTTCTGCTTCGCTTCGTCGGGCGAATTCCGGAATGAGCATGTAGGCAGACACCAGCGCACCGACTGCAATGAACACAAGATCCGGTATGCGGAACGCAGCGTAGTAGAGGTCGAGATGGATTCCTGCGCCGAAAAGGTGCGCCAAGATGCGGTCTCGCAGGAGTGCGAGAACTGAGGAGAAAAGCGACGAGAACGCGAGGATATAGGCGGCCGCCTGCAAACCCCGCACCTCTCCGGTCAAATACGAATAGGTATCTCGTAGCGTATCGCGACCGGAGCGGAAGAAATGAATCATACGAATCGTCCGCGTTAGGCTTCCCTAGAGCGCGTTCAGTCCGATTCTACTCTTCTGCAGGAGTTTCGGCAAAAGGAGTGACGCCAGCGCGAATATCTTCAATTCCCTTCTGGAGCCAGGCTTCGCTCGGATTGAGCTCAAGAACGCGTTGGAAGGCTGAAATCGCATCATCAGGGCGTCCGAGCTGGTAGTAGCTCATGCCGAGGAAGAAGACTGCGTTGGAATAGTCGGTAGCCCGCATAATCGCCTGCTCGAGCGAAGCAGCTGCGTCTTGGTAGGATCCACCAACGTAGAGAATGTATCCGAGATTAAACCAGCCGAGCGGGTCGTCCGGTACAAGCTGCACCGCCGTCGCGGCGGCCTGCACCGCAGCATCTCCCTTCCCATCAGCTGCTTCAACCTGTGAGAGGAGGAAAATTGCTGCGGCGAAATCTGGCTTTAACGTGATGGCGTCGGTCAACAGTGTTCGAGCCTCTGCGATTTCATTTCGTGCAATCGCAAGCTGTGCAAGACGCAGTTTCGGAACCGGATTATTTGGATTTGCATCGAATGCGCGCTGGTAGTTCTCTTTTGCCTGCTCATAGGCACCTTCGACGCTGCCGTCGGCGAGCGAACCGTACACCTGTGCCAGAACAAGCCAATTCTGATAGTTAGCGTCATCGATCGATATTGCCGTCAGCCCGTGCTGAATAGTCGTCTGGAGTGTTTGCTGCAATTGTGCACGAGCTTCATCCGTGTCTGTTCCGGTGGACACGCCCTGCATGAATTCAACAAGTCCAAGTTCAGCAGCCGCGCGATGAGCTCGATCGTTGCGCGGGGACACCGCGAGAGCAGAGCTGATAGCAGCGTGTGCATCACTGACGCTACCGCTCTGGTTGAATGAGACGGACGCTTTGTTGACGAGCGCATTTGAGGCTATCTCGCGTCCGATGAGCCCGGCTGCGAACGCTGCAGGGACAGCAAGCAGAACGACGACAGCGAAGAGAGTCGCTCCTTTAACGCTTGCCGTGGATAGAGTGCGCGGCTGCCGGTCTCCAGCTACAACAACCGCCAACATGCCGAGAAGAATGAACGTAATAGCACTCAAGCCGACGCCCGGCGTGTAAATCATGTGGAAGAGAATTGCGTACGCACTCGCCACGAGCAAGAATCCGAAAAGCGTGCGCCCGGTCGAAAGCGGACGAACTTCGCGTACGAATCGGAGCATAAGACCGAGGACGATGAATATGAGTGACGCCCATGCCAACGTACCGACGATTCCAGCGGTGAAGACGGACGTCGGAATGATGCCGACGCCGAAATTGAAGTCGGTATTCCAGAACGGAGTTGAATTCACACCGACTGGCTTATGCATGCCCCATTCTCGAATAAAGGAATTTGGACCGGTACCAAAGAGGAGTGACGCCGGAGCGCCGAGTGATTGTCGGCCCACATCAAACGTCCCCTGCCAGGATGGTCGAACTTCGATTTCCGAAATACGAATACTCTCGGGGAATTTATCCCACACGCTCGTGCCAAAGAGCGCGGAAAGTGCGAGTACAACCGATAGCACCAAGAGTGCAATCGGTCGCAGAGCTGCATCTTTGAATGAAAGGCTGTCCGATTGCATATTTGAGCGCATAGCTGCCATCCAACCGAGGAAGCAGAGCGCAGCTGTTCCCCAAAAGACATCATTGAAGTGAATTATGAAGAGCAGGAAGAGCGCTAGCGCACCCAAGGCTACCAGGAGGTAGCGCCAGTAACCGATGAAAATTCCAGATCGGAAAAGCGCAGCGGCCATGAAGAGACCGAGGCCGGCTAGAATGCCGAGATCGTGCCACGAACCGAGGATGTTGTTTGTCGGGCTGGTGAGCAGCCCAAATCCTGCGGCGGGAACGAAAAGGTAGAGCATCTGATATGCGAACAAGGCCGTAAGGCCGATAGCAAAAGCGTGTACAAGCATGCGAAGCGCTGCAGTGTGTCCCACGAAAAGCACGCTCGTAAGCGCGAACGCGGCATACAGCACGATGACGGCTGCGAGAGTATCCTGTTCAATCCCTTGTCCGACGAGAGAATTTGTTGGAAAACCTGCGAATCCGGCTGAAAGTGCATATGCAATTACGAGAAAGAGACCGGCGTAGAGTAGTGCGCCGCGCGGTAAGTGAACCGCGCCCTCAAAGAGTCTTGCAGCAGCCCACAGAATGCCGGCTACTATGACGACGCTAACTACCAGAAGCATTTTCGATTGCGAAACTGCCATCCATGGCAAGGGTAGAACGAAAAATGGAAGCAGCGCGACGCCGCCAGCGATTACTAGTCTCGCAATGCCGTCGAGCATAGCGGAAGTTTTATTTATTGTATGTGTATCCATCGCACAAGGATATCATTGCAATACGCTTACATTTGAGATTTCCACATATGTTCATATGAAAATCGCCAGCGTATGCTGGCGATTTTCAAAGTTCTGCACCGTTAAGCCGGATTCTGTCGAGAGCAGCCATGTATCTGGGATAATTGTCGCCAATTACCTCAAGCGGTTCTTCGTCTTGCGACGACACGACCTTGCACGCAGATAGGAATTTTGCCGTTGCACCTCCTATGTTTCCATAGAAGCTGATCCTTGCGGATCTCCTCGCATCTCTGCTCGGACGTCTCTGTTCGCATCCCTGGGATTACCCCGGCAGGCGTTACCTGCTACCGTTCTCCATCTTGCGACGGGCGTGTCCGGACTTTCCTCTCCACCTTACGGCAAAGCGGCTGCTTAGTGCAGATATATATTATACCACTTAATTGTTGTACTACAAAATTCCGCAGCGCGACTTGCACTACCTTAAATTTAGAACACACTATGGGAAGCGCACGATCCGTGCTGAATATGGAAAGGAACGAACATGATCCGTTTTATGCTCGCCGTCGCGATTAGCGCGTTGCTCTTGTTCGCAAACACAGTTACCGCTTCTGCCGCAGTGTCGGTGGGCAAGTTGAATGAACTCATAAATCTTCTACGTTTGAATACAGGAGTCATGGAAGGGCCGCTCGAATATGCTTACGTTAATACGGAAGGCTATAAGACGAAGGTACGGTTAGAAAAAATGAAAAAAGGTTCTGTCCTGCGAATCGATATCGTAGAAATCGTGGGTCATGTCGTCAAAGCTGGGAATACGGAGTCTCGTCGCATGACGCCGTATGTCGCGGTCTACGAGGATGATGGTCCGGACGGAGTTCTTGATAAGGTCACTGTTAAGTACATTTGGAAAAGTCATAAAAAACAGTTCGGGAGGCTTATTTCGACGAAGACGACCGAAAATCAGGCCGCCTACGATGTGATTCTCTCGAACATAATTTCGTATCTGAAGACGATTCGCGTCACATGATGCGGTACACCGGCGCGAGCCCTCGCGCCGGTGTAGTTTTTTAAACCTGGTCTGGCCCCTCCTTATCTACGACCTTTGCCTGAATCGGACTCACCATCGGCTCATTCGGTAAACGGCCATCAATGACGATGTTGTTTTTCTTTTCGATCTCCTCGATTTGTGACAATAGGCCGCGCGAGAGCTTTTTAGTAAGGTCGAGCGGTAGGACAAAGAAGTACTCTTCATCTGCCGAGGTGAATACTATGTGGAGAAGGCCATTGATGATACGAGCGTGGAATCCGTCCACAAACGTCTTCGCCGGCCCCTCGCTGAAATTGAATTCTGTTTCCATATGGCCATTCTACACTTTTGCAGGTGTGAGCCAAGCAACGGCTCAAATAGCGCTATTTGAGCCGTTCAAGGTAGCGAGACGGCGATGCGTCGCGTTGCTTTGACGGTGAGATTGGGATGGGACCCAATCGCAAGACCTTGCGAGATATATTCGAGTGTGCGATGAAAATATCCTCAAGGTGTACTGGTCCTGTAAGGACTCTCGCAGCGGTCA
>Ga0163153_10000708_pt1 | contig 56384 bp, 60 predicted proteins | sample OliLakLV19MP6IB1_FD_148629 | JGI IMG/M metagenome (GOLD analysis project Ga0163153, IMG submission 148629) | Freshwater microbial mat bacterial communities from Lake Vanda, McMurdo Dry Valleys, Antarctica - Oligotrophic Lake LV.19.MP6.IB-1 | ecosystem: Environmental > Aquatic > Freshwater >... | reverse complement strand
GCTGGCGTTCGGGATCCGTCAGCTGCAGGGACGGGGCGATGCGCATGGGCAGGTCCTCCTCTGGAGGAAGAGTATACACGTACGGCATAATAAGTAAAGCTATTTATGTATCACTTCACTAGCTGGCGATGACCTCGCTCAGGCGTACACACTCGACTGGCCATCGTACGAATAGTCTCCGATAACGAAGCGCCCGCGTCTGCCCGTCTCACGCCATGGCGGAATAAGGCATCACACACGCAGCCTGTTTGATCTACCTTCCTGCCGTATGAGTACTCGGTCCCTGATTCCTCCACGTCTCGCCCGTTCATTATTCCAATTTTCCCGTCCCGTTTCTCATGATCCGGCTGTGATTGTGAGTAGACTCCTCACCTGTGTATTCCCAGACGCAGCCAGATCGGTTTCCAAAAGGAACAATCGCTCCTCTGCCAACGTTCCTCCTTTGATCAACTGGTCGCGCACCTGTTCCGCACGCTGACTGGCCAAGGCACGAAGTTCCAGCTCATCGACAAGAATAGCCGCAGCCAGCCGCTGCTTCATTTCCATGACTGTCGGTGGTTGTTGCACAGCGTCGGTCGGTTGAGGCGGCCCGGCTTTTTCAATTTGCTCACGTTGCTTCTCATAGAGTTCAGTTACCAATCGCGACTCATCTTTGCTCGACAGCTCCTCCAATTTGGGCGAAGATTGTCCCCGCTCGCGCTGCCTCATGGCGATGAGTTGGTCCTTCAGCTTGCCTGTTCTGATCGCCGCACGATCCAGCTCAGGATCGGCCGTCCCAGCAATCTCGAGTCTGAGCCCAGGCCGTTCTTCCAACCCTTTTGCCAAGGCTTCGAATTTCTTCACTTCCTGATCCGGCACGGTTGCGCTGCCCGGATCGAAGGCAATGAACTGTAAATCCTCTTCGGCACCACCGCCGGGAATCAGCTTCCCCATAAGCGTAAACGGAGAGGCCACAATTTTCGTGAGCAGATTGAGCAATGTTGAGATGACTACTTTGCCATACTTAAAGTCGGGATCCTTCAGGTCGCCACGAATCGGCAAATCAATGTCGATGCGCCCCTTACGGTCCTTCAAGAGTGCCACCGCAAGGGGAACAGGCAACGACGTCGCATCCGGGCTGTCGACTTTCTCCCCAAACGTCAATTGATCGACTACCACTTTGTTTTCCGCTTCAAGTTGTTTTTGAGAGACTTTGTACTTCAAATCGAGCGAGAGCTTACCTTTTGACAATCGATAACCCACATACTTGCCGCTGTAAGGGCTTTCTGCAGTCAGATCCATGCCTCCGAGCGTGATCGTGAGATCTGTAAATGCATCCTCCGTCAAAGGATTGATCGTCCCAGCAATCTTGAGCGGCGCCACCCTACCCACTCGACCGGTGAGATGCACGTCCGCTTTTGCCAACTGCTTCGACGAGAGCCCCTTGACCGTACCGGTCAGATTGGACAGCCCCGTGAGAACAGGGGGCTGCACCGAATTATCCTGAAATGTGACGGCCGCCTTGGCGAGCTTCACCACATCGATCATCACGGGCACGGGTGGGCTCTTGGCGCTCTGAGGCTCCACCGTCTTCTCATCCGTCGCTGGAGCCGATGGCGACGTCGCAGCGGCAAGCTTGCCGAGATTCAATCCACCATCCTGCTGCACAACAAGATGCAGCATGGGTTGCTGCAGGCCCACCTCTGCAATCGCAACCGCCGTCGGATCGACAGTCACACGGACTTTGTTGAGGGAGAATGCTTGCAGTGAGGCGACCTCGTCACCTTGGTCACGGTCCGCCACGCTCAATCCCTCGACACTGGCGTTACCCACATACGACATCAGCGGACCGTTCGGATGTTCAGTGGCAAGATGCATCGCCCCATCAAGATTGATGGTGCCAGACTGGACATCGATACGCGCAAATTTCTCGAAGTATGGTTGAAACGGCCTGACTGCAATATCCTTCAACGCCAAAATGACATCGGTCTGAAACGGGTTAGGCAGCACCGAACCATGCACACGGATCGTTCCTGTTCCATTCAGCTGCAGCCCCACCTCAAGCGGTAGGGCCGCGGTGATCGGAATCCGCACGTCGTGGGTCTTGACGGTCAAGGCCCGTACCTCGACATGAGCAGGAGTCGGCAAGGTGCGATCCTCAAAATCAATCGAATGATCCTGTAGCGTAATCTCCTTGAGCCAAATCGCCCATGACATCTCGTTTTTGGGTTTCGACGAGCCGCTATTCGCTGCAGGGGGTGGCTCAACAGCATCCACAGGAGCAAACATCTGTTGATAATTCACTGTGCCGTCGGGATTCAACCAGGCTGTGAACGACGCACGCTCAATCCTGATCGTTCCAACCGTCACCTTGTGCGTCGCGAGATCCACGTCGATACCCCTCACGCTCAGCGATGGAATCGTCATCTCCGGGTCGAGGTTCCCGTCTTCCCTGACCGCGAGCTTTTCAACCTGGACATTCGCCTGTGAAACCTGAAGCTTGATGGGAGTCGCACTGGCATCGAACGCGTACATGGCATCAGCGGCGACAGTGCCGTCGATCACGTCGAAGCGGAATCGATCATGAAGGTATTGCCACAACCCGTGCAGCTTCACCCCTGAGAGGGAGAACTTGCCGGAGGATTGGATCGGTTCGAGCGAGATGGTGCCTGCCCAGGAAAGCGCTTCGCCCTTACCCAACTCCGCGGTGAAGGCATACGCATTGTCACCACCTGGTTTGGTATGAAAATTCTTGAGCACAATGTGAATGGGGACAATATCAAGCGTGTAGGGCTTGGGCTTCGATTCATCGCGAAACTCGACGACCCCTTGTGCGATCTCAAACTCTCCGATTTCGATGGCGGGAATTTCGGCTGGGGTCTTCTCAGGCTGCGGCGGCGCGACCGGTTGTGATCCATCTTCCGGCGGCACGAGTTCCGCCAGATTCATCCGCCCGTCTTTGAATACCCGCGCGGACACATACGGCACCGTAAGCCGAATCGTATCGAAGACATAGGCCCGACGAATGAGGGAACTCGCCTGAAAATTGATGAAGAACTCGTCAAACCCTAGCAAGGCAGATTGATCCGGCTCTCGAATTTCGAAGCCCGTCAACCGAAGTGACAACGCAAAAGGATTCAGCTCCACCTCTTTGACCAACACCGGGCGCTTGAGCTTTTCAGCGATAGCAGGAATTGCGTAGGCCGTAATCAGGTGGGGAACGAGAAAAAATCCAACGAGAGCGTAGAGACCCACCAAGCCCAGGGCTAGGATCGCAAGTCGGGAGGGGCGAAGCAACCAGCGCATGGATAGGAAGCCCTGTGGTGCGCCCGGCTGGAATCGAACCAGCGACCTACGGCTTAGAAGGCCGTTGCTCTATCCAACTGAGCTACGGGCGCCCTCTTGGAAGTGCTGAGTGCTCAGTGCTGAGATACGGAGCGTCTGGCTCAAAATGGTTCTGAGACTCGTTACTCGGCACTCAGGTCTCAGCACTGGCTACGCATGTGGTCGGGGCGAGAGGATTTGAACCTCCGACATCCTGCTCCCAAAGCAGGCGCGCTACCGGGCTGCGCTACGCCCCGACTCAGGAATTACAATCACTCGCACTTTGCCTTCTGGGAGAGAATCAGCATGTGTTATTACCGTAGCAACGGCATAATCGTGCAGCTTTGCGACTCCTGCAGACAAGCCTTCGAAATAGCCATGCGAAACCTGTTCATTCGTCTTTCTTTATACAGGAACACCCGGCTGAGTGTCCAGGCAGTGCGCTGCCCATACCTCAGGCAAAAACCGCTCATATTTCAAGAGTCATGGGTGCCGCCCACAGAGAACTGTTCGTCGGTCAGCGCGGCCGACCATCGCTACAGGTCGGATGTGTCTCCATGAAGCGGTTACCTCTATTTTGCATCGCTTGGGAAGGATGTTTTCAGCAGCCTGCTAGAGGAGGTACCTATAGCTGGGGATGTGCGTGGCTAAGAAAGAGAAGGAGATGGACGGCTCACACTCCATAACTCTTTGTCCATCTACATAGATGTTATACGGGTCCCCTGTACGAGATTTCCGAAAGGCCGAGACTCACACCTGAGAACAGGTGGGCTCGGTCGGCATGCTGCAGCTCGGCTTCAGGCGGTCGACAGTCAGAACGCCACGCGGCGACTCCTGGGACACGCCGAGCACAATGCCATCCTCGCCGGTTGACATCGCGCACGTAAGTAGGTGATATTCCTCGCAGGCTGGCGTAGCTCAATGGCAGAGCAGCGGTTTTGTAAACCGCAGGTTGGAGGTTCAATTCCTCTCGCCAGCTCCAACCTTTCAAGCACTTACATTCGCAACAATCTCGGTAGAATCGTCTGGTGTTATTACAGTGTTAGAAAGGTAGAAGTTTAACTTGTTCGCAGCGGTTATCAAATCGCTTTCAGCCACGCTGTTGTAGCGCTTCCACATCAGCGGCGACTTGTGTCCGATGATCTGCATAGCGGTCGTTGTATCAACCCCTGCCCGCCTCAAGTTTGTCGCGGCACAGTGTCGCAGGTCGTGAAATCGAAGATTCGCAATCTCAGCTTTCTTGCAGGCCGTCCTAAAAGCGGTCTTCACTTCTCTCACAGGATTTCGTTTATACACAAATACATACTTGTGGGCTAAGTCCCGCACCCTCGATAGGTCTACCAAGGTTGCCTTAACCGGAGCAGTCATCGGAACTTGGCGAGGCCTGTTTGTTTTTGTATCCACACCACGCAAGGTGATGATTCCACGTTGCAGGTCAACACGATCCCAGGACAGATTTAGAATTTCCCCTAATCTCTGACCAAGATGATAGGCTGTCTGCAAGATAGGCTTAAGGTGGGAAGATGCCGCCTCATATAGTCTTTGCCACTCCTCCGCACTCAACACTCGATCCCGTTCGTTGTTTGCACTCGGCATTGGCACCAGGGAGGCTGGGTTGATCGTCAGAAGGCCCTTGCGCCTGGCAACGTTCAAGCAATGCTTCAAGATGATATGGTCATTGTTGATCGTCTGCAAACTCGCAGCCTGTCCGCTTCGCTTCTTCCTTTGGGCACGATAAACTTCCACATCCTCTGCGGTTATTGCAGTAAGATCCTTCCTCCCAAAGAACGGAATCAGTTGTAAGCGTACCACGTTAACTCGGTCCTTAAGCGAACGTAGACGCCTGATCTCTTCCATCTCCAGGTAGGCTTCACCCCACACTTTGAAGGTGAGAGACCGTGCCAGGTCACTTCTCACAATGCCCTTCATTAACTCAGTTTTAATAAGGGTTTCCTGTTGCTTCGCCAAAGTTCGGTTCAGACTACCCACCTTCCACCGCCTCAACTTCCCCCCAGATACGCTTGGTGCCAATCTGAGGGTCTTCCCATCGTCCAGCACACGGAACTCGACATAGTAACTATCCTTCCGCTTTGTGAGTCCCATTGGACTACCTACCTTTCTGTGGCCGTCTGGCAACGCCCACCAACTGATTAAGTGTGATGTGTAACGCCTCGCACAGTTTTAGGAGCGTAGAGAGCTGGGGATCAAGCTGCTCAGCTTCAAGCCTCGCCAGCGACACATAATGCACACCGGACAAGTTTCCTAGCTTTCGCAGGCTCAACCCCCGCCGCTCTCGCCACTCCTTCAACCGTGTCCTCATTGTTGCATGTTAGCTAATACACTAACATCATGTCAACATCATTTTGAAGGCATCGGCATCACGGTATGTTGCTTTATCCATGCCTGAAGCATGCCCTCGTCAAACTTCACCAGCCGCCCCACCTTCACATAGGGGATACGCCTCTGGCTGACCATCGTATAAATAGTGTGAGGTGACAGTCCTGTATAGGCCGCTGCCTCTGGAACCGAAATTAACCGATTCAGGGTGGGTAGCTTGTTCATTGACCAACCCTCCCACCGCCTGAGCCAGCCAGGACAGTTTCACGTTCTCTTTGCTGCGTAGCTCGCTGGGCTTTCCAGCGTGCGACGATCCAGTTATCAATTAACTGCTTGCTGATGATCCACCGACCGCCAGGGGTGAAGGTAGCCGGAAACTCATACTCCCGACACCAGCGGTAGAAGGTACGCGGGCCAATTTGGGTATAGGCGCAGATATTGCGCACGCCGATCAGGACCCCAGGTTCATGATTTCTCTGGCTCTGACGAATCGCGGCTAGAAATGGTTTTCGCATTGTTACTACTCCGTGGTTATCCTGAGGCACACTAGATACAACTACTTACATAACCCATTGCAATTATTGGTTAACTTGGTGCTCATGGATACGCTGCCTTTTTGTACAATTCCTACCTTACCCTGAGGTCAAGCCAGCTTGCACTTGACGGGCAAGCTGGACTGTTCTTGGATTAGAGAGAGTCTCGCCGCTCGGCATTACAGGCTGTGACTAGCTGATGCTGTGCCTCCTTCTTCGGTCGCTTCCCCATCCGGTAGGGCCATAGCGCACAGGAGGTCACGGGACATAATCGAACTTCCCTGGGTTGTTGACACGCGCAGTCTAGGCATTTGGCACGCATGGCCTTCATCGGTGTTAGATACTTCATAAACAGCCTCCAGAAATGAAAAACCCCAGGGCTAGCTCACGATTTCCACATGAATATCGTGAAGCCTAGAACCGCTAGGGGTTGGGTTACTGAATGTTATTTTTCTGAGCTATTGTTACTCTCTATTACCTCACTTGTTATATTTCCATCCTTTCCGTGCTATGTTCCCTCAGCGAGGCAGAAATGAGATTCAGGCTCGCTCCACTGTGTTTCGCTCGCCGTGGCTTGTACCGCACTATTGTTCTGCCTTCAACGGTTCAGGCGACTTATTCAATGCGTCCAAGGTCTCAGGTATAGACTTCGAGGTCGGATCAATCAAATTGCGCCTATAGCGGTAGGGATCTCCCTTGTGTCCCTTTCCGCTTCGGATGCACTTACAACCCAACTTCTGCACTGCTCTGGAGATATCCTGCTTTGAGAGACTTGTTACTCGCATTAGATCCTCAGGCATTTGGTCTACATCTGTCAGAGCAGCCAAGAACTTCTCAGCCTTACCAGTGGAGGAGACCTCCTCAGGAGTACCCAAGACCTTATAGTCCTCCCCGGATAGCTCGATAGTAAGAGACCGAGGGGTCTCGGAATACCGAGTGATTGCTTCTAACAAGCGTTGAGGATCTCCTGCTGGAGTCCGTTTCATAGAAATCGCAATGTCCACGAGTCCCAGTAGAGCTGAGGAACCCCTAATCTCTTCCCCATGCTCTCCCCCCCCTTTTCGTGTATGAACCAAGCCGAGCCATGCCGCGTCAGTCGCTCGGACAGCTCTAAGCAACAACTTTCCTTTTCTGAGAACTTCCGCAGCATCCTTTTCGTCCGACAGGTCCCACCAGGCATGGAGAGTATCGATCACCACCAAAACAATGTCTTCTCTCTTGATGTACTCTACTATTTCTTCCAACGTAGACCTGCCAAAATCCAATGGGCCGAACTCCACCCTTATGAGTCCTGATAGATCCTTCTTGCTACAGTCCACGAGTCGATGAATGATATCTCGTCGATGCTCTTCCAGAGCCAGTAGTAGGACCTTACCTTGTGTCACTTCCCTCCCCAGAAACGGCGCTCCAATCGCAACTGATACAAGGGCATGATAGGTAAATGTCGTTTTCCCAAGCTTCGGAGGTCCGGCCAAGAGCGTAAGTCCACCCTCAGGGAGATATCCATCCAAGACCCAGGGCGTTTCATCTTCCACCTCGTCGTAGAGTTTGGCCATATCAACCGGCTGAAACCTCGGCGAGAAATTCGATCCGTCCGAGCCTCCCGTGCTAGATATGGACCTAGGACCAATCGAAACAACATTTCCTCCTTTCTCTAATACCTGCTCAGTGGCCGACAAATCTTTTGCAGCACTCATAGCAATACTCCTTCTACTGCTACATTCCTGTAGCAGTCGTAGTGTAGGTACTTGTAGTACCCAACGGTAAATATGAAAAACCTGTCACAAAAAAGAAAGGCCCCACGTATGTACGCGGAGCCTTGCCTTCAAATAGAGAGAGGTATCTCTAGTAGTGGTATAAGACAGGTACTTTGTATCTATGTATCTATGAGGAATAGTAGACGCAACTAGAGAGAGGAAGGGTGTACTACCTATGAATATAAGTAGTACCAGAGTATGACACTAACAGTACTACTACCATAGAGTATGGTAGTAGTATGGGATGCACAAAGCAATTTCGACACGGATGACTGGCACGATTATTGTCTGCAATTGCTCAGGAACATAGTCCTAGGTACTTTTTTTCTCTCTTTTATAAATAACCCCTGCCTCGAAACTTGTCAAGAGGGATTAGCGTCTTTTGTAAAATATTTTTCTTGAAGCTGCTCCCCCGCCCGGTCGTCCTTCAGCCGAGATAAATCCGACCGCGCGCCGGTCGGGTTCCTCGCTATTTTTCTCGCAGGAGTACTTTTGCAAGTTGCTCGCCAACACTAACCAGTTTATTTCACTTAGGGTCAAGTTTTGTACCCATCTCCCTTCTGCAACACTTGTAGGGTATTTCCCTCACACCCGCCTTAAGTTTTTCAGCGAAAGTTAAACACACGTATATCTGCTTATATTCCTCCCTCCGAATTATTGTGACTCGACCTAGTCAACCTTGCGGATGCTGGCCTTGACAGCCCCCCACGGCCTCCCTACCTCCTACAGACCAATACCAGCATTTCAACCTTGACCATTGAGCTTAGGCCAAAACACTTCTACAATACGCCGCACTACGAGGCCCTATGCCCTTCACGCTTCGTCCCTACCGTCGCTTGTCACTGACTTACTTTTTGGGTTTCATGTCATTCACCGCTCTCTTGCTGATGAGTGGTGGACCAGCGCTTGCGGAGTGGGTGGAGATTGGCATCTCCACGAGTTCGGTTCCTCTCACTGTGTACGTTGATCCAGATACCAGACGCCGCAAAGGAAATCTGGTGAAGATGTGGATGTTATTTGACCACCCTACCGCAGAAACCAGTGTGACGCGCAAGCCGTTTTCGTCTACCAAAATACAATCACAATTCGACTGTGAAGAAGAGCGCAGTCGTTTTCTCGCTCTGACGGCTTTCTCTGGCCATATGGGAAAGGGGGATGTGGTTATATCCAACTCAGACGAAACTAATTGGAAACCTGTTGAACCAGGAAGTACTGATGAAGTCCTCTGGAGACTTGCCTGCGGCAAGCAGTGAGTAGGTACAGATTGAGGTCTGACATGAACCAAGACTTGGAGACAGCGAACCTACGGGTTGGACTCTAGGCCTGGAACCTTCAGCACAACATTCCCGGCGGACAGGCAGGTCTGACAGGACGGCCTGTAGCATCCATCCCGATCCCAGGTCCATAAGCATTTGGGGTAATCGGGCCCATTGCTGGCCCACCAAAATCAGGTTTCCACATGAATGGTCGGCCAGTGGCATCGCTGTTCAAACCTGGTCCATAGGCGTTCGGCGTGATTGGTCCAAGCAACGCCCTGCCGCCTGGTGTTGGGATGAGTTGTTGAGGTTGCTGAAACACGGAATATTGCTGCTGGACACTCTGAGTCTGGGAAAAGTCCGAAGGTTCGTCTCGCTGGTTCGATGTGGTCTCTTGGGCCTCCTGTTCACCTGTCCACGCTTTCGTCTGAAACCGAGTCAACCGAGCGTCTGGACATAGGGCCACTCCAGCCGGTCTCTGCCCTGGCGCTGTTGGTGTTGGGGCAAATCTCACCGATGTCACTAACTCACCTTCGGCACTGAAGGTCATGGGGTCATCAGGGATTAGGTGAGCGTAGAGTAGACGGGTCTGCTCACCTTGGATGAGCCACTTAATGGGGAAACCGTGCTGTACCGCATCAACGACACGTGGCATCCGCATCTCGCTCATTATCTCGCTCATTACTACATCAGTCGCCATCTTATGCGCTCGTTCTCGTCTACGCGCTCCTTGTCCGAGTGTCAAGTAGGCATCAACAAGTTCCTCAAAAGGGTTCATTTCACTCTTACTAAGAAGCCCTACAAGTTTCCACTGGCCCTTTTCGATAAGCTTTGGGTCGTTTATTTGGACTCCACGTCGGATCTGCTCAACGGGATTGAGAAGCTTCTTATCGGCATACCCCGTGCATGGATTCCATGTAGCCGCTTCTGCCACAACCGATTCCGAGGCTACCGGCTCTCCGTCAACTGTGGCGCATCCTGAAAACAAGAGAAGAAGGGACAGGGCAGAAAGTAGAATTCGCATCGTGCACCCGCGCTTGGCTGGACGGCTGTATTCTACGACAACAGCGAGAAAGCTAGCTAGTGGTACTGACCCCACATTCCCACCTCCCTTTTGATCTCTCGCCAAAAATTTCACAGGCCTTTTCACAGGGCACTGTCAGCCTGGTGCCATGAGGCTAGGGGGCCCCTAACGGGCGGTGGTGTCCCAAGGGTGCACCGGGGGGATCTACCATGAGCGAGCGACATAAAAAGAAAGGGCTCCGCCTCGGTAAACGTGGCCTCTCCTTTCATGGGTGTAACGGTTAACCATCTGACCCGTCACCCCTCACGCAACGTGATATGGGCCTACTGTGGATTGGTGCGGTTGAACCTCTTGCAGGTTTCCGCTTCTTTCGTGGCAGCCACACATTAGCCTCAAGGCTAATAGTTCCCCAGCAAACACATTACCTATAGTCCCTGAGGGTTCAGCGTTTCCAAATCCCGCCTTCGGCCTGATCCTTGACACCTCCACTGTTTAGGGTATTAATATACTTGACTCACTGAGATGTAAACCTGTAGATAAGTGAGGGTACAATGGGCGCTAATATCGACTGCGACCTCAGCATTACTGAGACTATTCTTGGGGAGGATGAGATGGAGTTTGCATTTATTCTCCGCTATCAAGGACCGCTTCCCACATGTTCTCGCACTGAATCGAGAGGTAAAGAAAAAGAGGTTATCCGAAAATACCTCTCCCCTCAGTTGAGAGATCTATGGGAGCACCATCGTGGCTTGAAAACAAACCTATTGAGTGCAATGGAAACCCCTAAAACCATTAAAGGGAGCGTCTTAAATGATGTATCAGGAGGAAGATCAACAGGATACGGGCATCTACCCATTCGTGGGTGGAAATTTATCCCATTGGTGGTTCGTGCACGAGGATGGGTTTGCGACTTAAAAATTCTCTTTCTGCGTCGTCAGGCTCCCGGTGATCTGATTCAGGGTGGTGATATCGATAACCGCATCAAGACCCTGTTTGACGGCCTTCGGATTCCCCATGACGCCTCTTCCGTGACAAGAGATAGAGCCGAAAACCAAGACGAACATTGCTTTTGTTTGCTTGAAGATGATGCGCTGATCACTTCTTATTCGATTGAGTCTGAACGCCTATGGGGGCCTGTGGGGGATGAAGCGAACGAGTCTGACGTAGAGCTTTCAATTCGCGTCCAGATTAAGAAGCACACGGCGAGTCTAGATTTTATCTGATTGGACTAGATGGACCATCCTTGAAGTCAGCGAGGAAGCGTTGAGTGATGGTCATTGAGTGTCGGTATTCTGAGGCTCGGGACCAGCAGATCTTACCCGCGTACCGTTCCTCAACATCAAATGCATGACCTCCCCGTTCTTGTCTTTCACGGTGACGCAGACGGTATCGTCCTCCTCATGTTCAGGGAACTGTCCGTTGGCATCACGAAGGAAAGTTGTCAGCATCTACCTACTTCTTTCTGGAATTCTTCTTCATGGGCTTATGGGTAGGAATAGATGACTTCGGAGTCGTGAGTGCTACCGACATGGCAGCTTTGAACCGCTCGAACGGCGTTTGATTCGTGTTGAGCGGTGTAGTAATCTGCGGCGCGTATTTATTCGACATAGCACCTATTGAGAATGCCTTTCTGGCAGGAGAGGCATTCCTGCTCCTTTTTTTTTAACATAGGAGCGGGAAATGCGCAACTCTGCCAAAAGCACCATAGATTTTTTAGCGCATCTCGTGTGTGGGCTACGAGCACAGTCCCGTAAGCATCGTCTTTTTGCTATGTTGACCGCATTTATTGATGACAGTGATAGCGAGCCAAGCGGGCAAGTATTCGTGTTGGCAGGGTTTGTCGCTTCGAGGGATCGTTGGGACAAGTTCACAGAGGAGTGGGATAAGGCTTTAGCCGGCCCACCTCGACCTTTAGATTACTTCAAGATGGTGGAGGCTAACAGCTTAAAAGGACAATTCTCTGATTGGACTGAAGATGAACGCAATTTGAAGCTACGTGAATTGACATTAATCATCAGCCAATATGCCCAGTTTGCAATTAGAGCCACATTGGGATGGAAGGATTTCAAGGACGTCCAAGCTCAATATGCCTATCCGCAAGAGCCGTACGATGCACTCTTTCAGACAATCATGGCCTTGGCTGTGAAAGGGACAATGCGATTACCCATACCGGATAAGGTGGAGTTCATCTTTGATGAACAGGGTGACGCTGGGAAGCGTGCGCGTGAAACCTTTGAGATGGCAAAGGAGTTTATTCCACCAAACTTACTTGAGTTTGTTCCGTACGAGCCGTTGCATCGATCGGATCGAGAATTTTTACCGCTACAAGCCGCCGATATGTCTGCATGGCAAAGCAGACGATTTCTGGCGGACCATGAAATTCATGGAATAGAGAGGGCACGCTGTTATTCTGAAACCATGAAGAGTCTTGACGCGATCCCTCTTGAAGAACACCGAATTGACCAGGCTCAACTCCAATCGTTCTTTCGCCACATCACCAAGCGGATAGAGATGTCCAAAGAATGACCATCAATGTTAAGGGGGGCACATGACAACCAGTGAGCATTATATTGCAGACCTCTCCGATATATTAGCCGTTAGGATTGTGTGCAACGGGTGCGGCACAGGGACCAGCTTTGATCCTGCACAATGGAAAGGCACATCAGGGACATGTCAGAATTGCAAAACTACATTGTTCATGGATGGCGCAACAGGAATACCGATAGACCAACTGAGAATTACTCTTGATACTTGGCTGAAAGCCAAGACCGGAACCTTACCTTACAATATCCAAATAGAACTTTCGCGACCGAAGTAAATATTTCCGTTTCCCTCTCTTCTGTCTCTCGTAATCGTTCGGCTTCCCACGTTTAGTGCGTCGTTTGTCCTATCAGGTCTTTATACTCCACGCGCTTCCCAACGATGGATGCCATCGCTTCCATGAATCGCCCTTGATCGTTATTCTTACGGGTGTTGAACCGGAAGGACTGTTCATCGAGATATCTGAACAAGTGGAATGGTTCGACACTCACATAAGTGCCCTTGATTCCCCGCTTCAACAGGCTCCAGAAGTTCTCGATGCTGTTGGTGTGGACGTTGCCACGCACATATTCCTGAGCATGGTTGATGACATGATGGGCATACTCTTGGCCGACGCGGGTATAGGAAGCCAGTTGATCGGTGTAGAGAGTCGATCCAGGCTCCACATTGGCCCTGATTTCACGAGCGAGCACTTTCGCAGAGGCAACATTCAACACCTTGGTTCTGACCTCTCCGTTTCGCTCTAACATGCCCATGACCACGGCCTTTCGGAAGTAGCCGTCTGCCTTCAACGCCTTGGCTTGTTTGCCCTTGTGCATGTTCCTAGCTTTTCCACCGATATAAGTTTCATCAGCTTCCACTTCGCCCTTGAGCTTACGATCCATGGACCCATTTTGAAGCACAAGCCGAATCCGATGCATCATAAACCACGCAGTCTTTTGAGTGACGCCAAGACTGCGGGCGATCTCATACGAACTGACTCCGTTCTTGGCGTTGACGATCATCCACATGGCACACATCCACTTATCGAGCTTGATGGCGCTATCTTCGAAAATAGTGCCGACCTTCACGCTGTATTGTTTCTGACAGCTCTTGCAGACCCACATGGAGCGAGTCTTGATGAAGCGATGTTCAGGCGATTGACAGCGAGGGCAGACGGGACCTTGCTGCCAGCGTAGCGCAATGACGAAATCAAAGGTTCGTTGCGGATCGGCAAAGTATTGAATAGCTTCCTGGAGAGTGGTGGGTAGTTTCTGGCTCATGGCGTCCTCCGTGTGTTGAGCAGAGTATACGCCAATCATGGTAGTGAGTCAAGTATATTAATGCCCTGTTTAGCCCTTGCTCCTACGCGAAAACCCTCCTACAATGCGGCACCCTGCGAGGCCCTCATGCCGTCTACGCTTTATTCAGACTAACCGACCTCCGAGGACACCATGACTAGAAACATTATTGCGCTGGTAGGACTGGCCTTATTAGCAGGTTGTAGCGGAGGAGGCGGCGAAGAGCCTGCTCCTGCCACTCAGGCAACCCCCCAACCTCCGCCACCAGATATGCTCGTGGCCACCTCTGACGGGCTCTGGCGTGGCAAGACCAACGGACAAGGGGAATTGATCTTTGCGCGGTCCAATTTCCATCAGGCGGTGTTCGAAGTGAGCGAGGGGCGTGTGGTCTATCATCGAGTGAAGGGCCCGACGGGTGGCTTTCCGCCGGATGATTATGATATTTGGACCGTGAACACCGATGGCACAGGTGATCGGGTCTTAGTCAATACGAATGACCTGGAACGCGGGCTCGCCTTACATGGCCCGTGGTTGGTGTATTTCAAACTTGGACAGAACGTCACTGCACAGACATGGAGCCTACGCCTCGATACCGGCGCACAGCATTTCCTCTATGAGGGGAACGGGCTCTTCCAACAAGTGTATGGGGCTGACCGTGTGCTGTTTAAGGAGGACCTAGAGATCTTCTCCAACGCTCTCACCGGAGGATCGTCCGTCACGCATGCCAGAGTCCCGGATAATGACACGTACATGTCCGGCAATAGCATGGTAGTGGGGAACCACCTGATCTTTAGAGAGGAAGCTCGGTCAGGGTTCCCGCTCCTGACGGTTCCTTTGGCGGGGGGCACGCCCACGCCGTTGGAAAGTGACCCAGGCTACCAGTATGTCGGAGGCACCCTCGGCACCCGGGTAATCTATCATCGCTGTGCGAACTCTAACTGTGACGTGGTCAGCGTCGAGGCGGATGGCACAGGCAAAGTCGTGCTTGCCTCTCATCCAGCCAACGAAGCGGTGCAAGGCGTAACCACAACCCAGGTGATTATCCGGCGCAACCTCAACGGGCGCGATCAATTGATTGCGGTCCCAGTAACCGGTGGGCCTGAAACGCCATTGATGATCATGACGAACAGCGAATTTGTAGACCGAATCGTAGGTGATCTCATCATTCTGCGCAGACCCACCGGCACCTGGACATTGGATTTGAGCGGGAATTTAAAGCAGATAGGGAAAATTGCAGGACTGGACACGTTCCAAGTGGTAGGCGATAGGATCTGTTCCGACCTTGGCCAAGTCTGGTGTATGCCGTTGGACGGATCAGGGCCAGAGGTAAAGGTTGCTACTGAGGGGAAAGTGGTGGGGGTACTATGAAGATGCTGGCTAGCAAAAATCAGCCCCTTTTCCACCTCCCTTTTGATCCTTCGCCAAAAATTTTGGAGGCCTTTTCCCGTGGCACTGTCAGCCTGGTGACATGAGGCCAGGGGGCCCCTACATGGCATGGTGTCCCAAGGGTGCACCCCCTCCCTATCATCCACAGCCAGGTTTACCGTCGTGCCGCGTTCCAGCCAGGTGTTATTACGGTGTTAGAAAGAGGAACAAATCAGGCAGAAATGAATACAAGACAACTGATGTGGAATGAATGGAGAAACTGCCAATCACCAGGAATGACAAGGGGATTGCCCAAACCATCAAAGACTTGAGCAATCCCCTGAAACTGATTTGTAAACCGCAGGTTGGAGGTTCAATTCCTCTCGCCAGCTCCACACCTGTTCTGCAAGGACTCTACACCCCCTCGTAGGAAAAGATGCAGACTAGCGTTTGGCTTCCGTAAGGTCATCCTCCTCTTCCAGCTCTTCAAACTCAGCTTCGGCTTTAGCCTTTAATGTTGAGGGGTGCAGGCCATACTTTTTGAGCATTTTATAGAAGTCCGCCCGATAGCGTCCGGCAAATTGGGCCGCACGGGAGATATTGCCGCCGGTGAGCTGTAGGACGTTCTTCAGATAGGTTTTCTCAAACTCTTCCTTCGCTTCAGTCAACGGTTTCATTGGCGAGTCAGGGGATGTCGCCATCGCAGGCAGGAGATCCGGGGTAATCATGTCTTGCCGCGTCATAACAGTGGCCTTTTCAATGACATTTTCTAACTCACGAACATTTCCAGGCCAGGCATGTGCCACTAATCGATTGAGCGCGGCCGGCGTAAAACCACGCAACTCTTTATTCGCCCGCTTTGCACTCGCAGTCAGGAAATGCTGCGCCAGCAAGGGAATATCATCAGGGCGTTCACGAAGCGGCGGGATAAACAGCGGGACGACGGAGATGCGATAGTACAGATCGTTCCGGAATGCCCCGCTCTTGACCGCTTCACCAAGGTCTTTATTGGTCGCCGTAATAATTCGCACATCAATCTTCGTTGAGAGTTCAGAGCCCACTTCTCGGACTTCCCGTTCCTGCACGGCTCGCAACAGCTTGACCTGCATCGAGAGGGGCATTTCGCCGATCTCGTCGAGAAAGAGCGTGCCGCCATTGGCACTCTGAAACAGACCTCGCTTCGAGGCATGGGCGTTGGTAAAGGCCCCGCGCACATGTCCAAAGAGTTCTGATTCGAAGAGTGTATCGGGAATGGCAGCACAATTAAGCGCGACAAATGATCCTTTACTCCGTCGGCTGTTCGAATGGATCACGCGCGCGAACACTTCCTTGCCGGTCCCGGTTTCTCCGAAGAGAAGAATGGTCGCGTCGGAGTCTGCCACCTGCACCACTTGCTGGAGTAAGCGCTGCATCGCAGGACTTCGCGCAACGATGTTATCCATGCCGTACAACTCGTTGACGAGAGACTTGAGTCGCTGAATCTCACCTCTCATCCGTTGTGGAGAAAGCCCTTCTTCAATCTTGGCCTTGAGTTCCTGGTCATCGAACGGCTTCGTGAGATATCCGAACGCTCCACGCTGCATCGCTTCCACGGCATTGGGAATACTCCCGTGAGCGGTCAGGATGATAATCGGAAGGCCTGGATACATCCGCAACAGTTCTTCTGTCACATCCAATCCATCTTCATTCCCAAGGCGAAGGTCGGTAATGGCAAGGTCGAACCGGGTATTCTTCGCCACCGCAAGGGCGTCGCGGCCAGTCGTACAGCCTGTGACGGCAAAACCCATCGCGGTCAATCGCATTTTCACAAGATGTAGCAAGCCCTCCTCATCGTCGACTACGAGAATATGTTCCTTTTCCATGAAGTCCCTTCTATGGTGCTGTTGGTTCCGGTGCAGTCGGAGGGGGAACAACCGTCATTGAAGGACGGATGGGACGAACCTTATCCCGCGTTTCCTGGTCGATCCGCTTCAGTGCCTCCAATTGGCTCGTCAATTCCTCTATTTTTCTATCTCGATCCATCAGTTGCTTATGCAGGGACAGTACCGTGCCTGTATCAGTTTGGCTTTTCGCGATATCTTTTTTCGCGCTACTGATATCTCCCTTCCGTTCACGCTCAGCGAGATCACGCTGGAGATTTTCCAGGGATTGGGAGTCAGCATCCTTCATCGCTCTCAACTGCTGGATTATCCCTTCTTTATACAGCACGTCTTGCATCAGCCCTACAAGCAAGTCTCGCACCAGCTGATCTGAAGCTTGTGCCAGGATAGCCTGACTTTCCGAAATGGCTGGGGCCGCCATGACTGATTGGAACCATGATTGTTTAACGGGTGCCGCGTGATGCTCGAGGAGATCGATCCAGAGTTTGCTGGCAAATGCGAGCTGAGTCTGAGGGGCAACGGCAATGACTTTCTCAAAGTACTTCGAGGCGCTATCGCGACTTTCGTACAACCCCAGCAACGCGCGGATAAAGTAGGAATAGTCGCAGGAATTGTGCTCGGCACATCTCTGAGCAAGCGCCTCCTGTTTTTTGGCCAATTCACGAAGCGATTGCGCCTCCCTTGCTTCTACGAGGAAATATGGCTGCGAAAATTGAGGGGCTGGAGACCATGCCGCGCATCCTGCCAGAGAAAAAAGACAGGACACGACTGCCAGGACAAGGCCTCTGGAGACAAAGACAACCTTCATACCGATTCTCCTGGCTTCATGAGGGGTAAGGTAAATCGTACGGTCGTTCCCTTCTTGGCTTCGCTTTCGATCCAAATCCGTCCTCCATGCGCTTCGACCACATTCTTTGCCAGTGCCAACCCAAGGCCGCTCCCAGGTGCGGCCTGTTTGGCCTTAGTACGCCCTTGATAGAAGCGCTCAAAAATATAGGGCAGGTCTTCAGCCAGAATGCCGGGCCCTCCATCAGTCACACTCACCTCGAGAGTTCCCACACTCGGATCCGGCTTCATCACAACTTTGACGATGCCCCCCTCCGAGCTGAATTTCAGGGCATTTGAGAGTAAATTGTCGAGCACTTGCTCAACTCGAAACACATCGGCCTTGACCCACACGTGTCGTCCAGGCGTTTCCAGCAACAGCTGCACATGCTTGGCATCGGCAAGGAGTTGAACTTTGTTGACCGATATATCTGCGACCCGCTTGATATCCATAGGAACGATTCGATACTCCATCATCCCGGCATTCATCTTGGACAGATCCAGAATGGTGGAAATGAGCGTGATGAGTCGGCGGCTGCTGTCTGCCATAATGCGCAAGGTCGTGCGCTGTTCTTGTACCAAAGGGCCAGGAATTTCATCCAACAGTAAATGGGTGCCCTCTTGGATTGAAGCCATGGGCGTGCGTAGCTCATGGGAAACATGGGCGAGAAACTCTTCCTTCATATCATCCAACTCTTGGAGTTTCGTACCCATTCGATTGACCGCATCAACGAGGTCTCGTAACTCGCTAGGGGCTCGAATATTCAGTGGGGTGCGGAAATTACCCTGCCCGATCTGTTTGATATGGCTCTGCAATTGTCGAAGCGGCCGCAGGATCGAATAGCTCGCATAGCCGGCGAGCGTAATCCCGAATACAAGTGCAAGCAGAACCAGCTGTTCGGTCACTGCTTCCGCTTGGGCAGAACTTTCCCGTGACCGGCTCACTCCGACGCTGATGCCAGACTCATGAAGACTAATCAACTCTTGGAGCGTGGCGCTGAGGCGCTCCATCAAGGCGTCTCGCCGACCTTCATAGTCCCCAGACAGAGGCGCTGGAGACGAGGCCTTCTTCTCCAGTTTTTCATGGAGCATCGCGAGTCGTTCTTGATGCATGTGCTTAATATTCTTGAGTAGCTCACTACCTTTTGGCGTCAGTTCCTGCGCTTCCAGGGACTGGAAGCCACGATGAAACTCTTCCACTTCTTCATCGAAATGTCGTAAGAACGTAGCATCGCGAACGACCAGATATTTTTTTTCACTATTCAGCTGAGCGTAGAGTACTGTGAGCAAGTGCTTAGCCGATTCGATCGCCGGGTAATGGAGCGTGACCATATTGGCACTCAAGATGCTCAGTTGACGTAGTTGAAATAAGGCATACAAATTCACCCCTGCCATCACCACGATGATGGCGAGGGAGGTCAGAATAATCCGCCAAAAGACAGACAATCGCACGAAAGAGACTCTTTCTCGCCTTTACGTAGCGGCTGTATGCAATTCCATACACTATTTCAGTTGGCTACTCAAGGGTCTAGCCCGCAAACCCGCTCTTGCGTCATTCGTGCTTCTGGGAAGCGAGGGCTCCAGGAAAGGTTGAGTAATGCCAAGAGAAAAGGCACAACCTTCTATTTCTTTCGCCCGAATCTTCTCTACTTGAATGGCGAGACAAATCGACGTTGCCGGCGTGACCCACCATGTAAAGAGGCAAAGAGATGGCCACGAAACAACAGCATCGAGACGGCAAGCGGGGGGGTGAGTAGTAGCCCGATATACCAACTGATCGAAGAAGGGATACCCGCATAGTCCAGCCAACCTCCGAGAATCGTGAACGGCAGTACAAGGACTTGGGAAAAATCCAAACCGGCGCCTCGCCCGACTCGACTGGAGAGAGAAAAAAATGATTGCGGTCCTGAGGGTGAGAGGACGATCGGAATCAGGATCAATGCAAATGGAAGAAACCATTCAATCCAATTCTCAAGGATGAACGCATATGAGGTCTTCAATACTTCAAGCGGTGAATCATGCCGGACTTGATAGATAATTTCAGGCGCGGGGTTCAGCAAGAGAAAGATGAGCAGGAGCGCTGCGTACGATAAGAGTTGCCCAAACGGGTTTGCCTGGATGCTCATGTCGAGTGCCATGAGCGGCAGCCAGAGAATGAATCCAATGCCGATGACATCCCAAAAATAGTGACCGATACTGCCAAGGACGTCGCGAACGGTCAGTGCCCGAGTGTGGCTGATCGCTTGCTCAATGAGACTGAGGGTCGCGCCGACCAGAAGTGCATTCACCGCACCAAGTACAAACCCTCCGATCATGCCGAGGGGGGAGGCAATCTGCGTAGCAAGGAGCAGCAGGAATCCAAACCCCACCACGGCCACAATGGTCAACCAGCCGCGGACGAGTGATTCTCCGGTTTTGCGAAAGGCGTTCCGATAGAGTGAGACGGTTTCAGCAAGAATGCGTGACATGAGAAACAATAGTCTGCTAGGGCTTCTCTGGTCAAGCCGATCACGCCCCACTATAGGAACATTGACTTCCTCTATCCTATGCTTATGTGAAGGGTACGGGCACACACGGATATGTGGAGAGGAGAGATCTTATGGACATGAACCGTATGACGATCAAACTACAAGAAGCGCTCCAGACCGCGTCGTCTCATGCCGCAAGGCGGAGTCACCAGGGTATTGACGTGGAGCATCTTCTGCTTGCATTCGTGGAACAGGACGGCGGTCTCGCTACTTCGCTCCTCGAACAGGCAGGGCTGTCGGTCCCTTCGGTTCGCCAGGCAGTGGAGCAGGCGCTGGCAAAATTGCCTCAAGTGCAAGGCGCAGGGGCGAGTCCCGGACAACTCCACGTCGCCTCCAGATTGAATCAGGTCCTGGCCAACGCCGCAGATGAACAACGTGGTTTGAAAGATGACTATCTCAGTGTCGAACATGTCGTCCTCGCCATGGTGCAAGAAGGGGGAATTTTCAAGAAACTTGGTCTGACGAAGGAACGACTGTTGGGTGCGCTGCAACACATACGCGGATCTCAGCGTGTCACAAACCAAGATCCGGAGGGCACCTACCAAGCATTGGAAAAATACGGCCGCGATCTTACCCGCCTGGCGGGGCAAGGAAAACTGGACCCCGTCATTGGACGCGATGAAGAAATTCGCCGTGTCGTGCAAATTCTTTCACGGCGAACCAAGAACAATCCGGTACTCATTGGAGAACCAGGCGTCGGCAAAACCGCCATTGTCGAAGGGCTTGCCTCCCGCATTATCAAGGGAGACGTGCCGGAAGGACTGAAGAAGAAGCGCGTCATCACACTCGACATGGGATCGTTGGTGGCCGGTGCGAAGTTTCGGGGCGAGTTCGAAGAACGATTGAAGGCGGTCCTCAAAGAGGTGCAGACCGCAGAGGGGCAAGTCTTGTTGTTCATCGATGAGCTGCATACAGTCGTGGGAGCGGGGGCCGCAGAAGGAGCGATGGATGCCGCCAATCTGCTCAAGCCCATGTTGGCCCGCGGCGAATTGCATTTGATCGGCGCGACGACGCTGGATGAATATCGGAAACATATTGAAAAGGATGCCGCATTGGAACGACGGTTCCAGACGGTATTGGTCAAGCAGCCGACGGTGGAGGATACCATCTCGATTCTGCGAGGGCTTAGGGAACGCTACGAAGTGCACCATGGCGTGCGCATCAAAGACGCCGCGCTGGTTGCGGCCGCAAAACTTTCGAACCGGTATATCGCCGATCGCTTTCTTCCGGACAAAGCCATCGATCTGGTCGATGAATCGGCAGCCTGCCTGCGTACAGAAATCGATAGTTTGCCGGCGGAACTCGATGAAGTCTCCCGCAAGGTGATGCAGCTGGAGATCGAGCGGGAGGCCTTGCGGAAAGAACAGGATCAGGCCAGTCGGGCACGGCTGGCGACCCTTGAGCTGGAGTTAGGCGAGAAGCAACGAGATATGGACGCGCTCAAGACGCGATGGGACTCGGAGAAAGCCTCGGTGTCTCGGCTGCGCAAGACTCGAGAAGCGATGGAAGAAGTCAAACAGGCGATGGAGCGTGCGGAACGGGCCTACGATCTCAATCGCGTAGCGGAACTCCGATACGGAGAATTACCTCGCCTTGAGCGAGAGCTGGGCTTGGAACAGGAGCAGCTCGGCAAAAAACAAGGCGAAAGCCGGTTGCTCAAAGAAGAGGTCGATGAAGACGACATTGCGGCTATCGTGAGCCGCTGGACCGGGATTCCCGTTTCCAGGTTGGTCGAAGGCGAAATGGAAAAGTTATTGAAACTGGATGAGCTACTCCATCAACGCGTCGTCGGCCAGAATGAGGCGGTACAGGCTGTCGCCGATGCGGTGCTCCGCGCACGTTCCGGCATTAAAGACCCGAACCGGCCCATCGGCTCGTTTCTTTTTCTCGGTCCGACCGGAGTGGGAAAGACCGAACTGGCTCGGGCGCTCGCCGCGACCCTCTTCGATGATGAGGCGAATCTGATTCGAATCGACATGTCCGAGTACATGGAAAAGCATACGGTCGCCCGTCTCATTGGAGCCCCACCAGGCTATGTCGGGTATGAGGAAGGCGGACAATTGACTGAAGCCGTCCGTCGACGCCCTTTCTCGGTTATTTTGTTTGACGAGATCGAGAAAGCCCATCACGACGTCTTCAACATCTTCCTCCAAGTGTTGGACGACGGACGACTGACGGACTCACAGGGCCGGACCGTCGATTTCAAAAACACCGTCTTGATCATGACGTCAAACATCGGCAGCCCGCAGATTCTTGACGCACAGCAACGGCGCGCCTCCTACGACGAGGTCCGTTCCGTCGTGATGGCGGAACTACGCGAGCACTTCCGGCCGGAATTCTTGAACCGCGTCGACGAAACCGTTGTGTTTCATCCGCTAGAGACAGAGCAGCTTACAAAGATCGTGGAGATTCAACTTGAGCGATTGCGGGCACGGTTGACAGAGCGGCAAATCTCGCTGGTGGTGACGCCTTCGGCTTTGAGGCATCTGGGTCAAAGCGGCTATGATCCAGTGTATGGGGCGAGGCCCTTGAAGCGATTGATCCAGCAGCAAATTGAAACGCCGATGGCTCGTCTGCTGGTCAAGGGTGAATTACGCGATGGAGATACGGCGACCGTGGACTTGAGTGACGGGCAGATCGTGATCACGCCGACAGTCACAGGATAGCCTGATTCCCTCCTTCATCCAAGGACGACCGACTTACCTTTCAGATCTTGGATGGTCCCGCTGGCACGAAGCTTATCGATGTTCCATTCGGTGGGAGAGATCCGAATGACGTGGCCCTTGATCGTATAAAACTCCCCTTTCGTGAGGGCCACCACACCGGGTGCCGACACATCGATCTGTAAGATGACGGTTCCGGACGCCGGATGTGTGAGCAGGAGACTCTTGGGAGTCCTCGTCACGTCGTACGCGCGTTGCTCGTTGATCATCAGGGTACTATCGTTGAGCTTCGCCGTCACTTTGCCTGCCTCGTTGAAGAGGGCAAAGTTCACGAGTAGCGCGCCTGTGATCGGTTTCAGTGCCACTTCAATCTGGGGAACCCCCTCGATTTCGATCATGCCGTCGGTGTTGCGGTACACATTCGAGCCCACTTCCATATCCATCTATAGCCTCATTTCACTGCGATATAAAACATCCTTATGACTTCTTGATGCGATCCAGAATCAATGCGATACAGCCACCAAGCAGACCCCCTCCCACTATGGTTGTGAGCAACTCGAACAGTTTGAGTCCCCACACCGATCCCGATGTTTGTATGGCTTCTCGAATGCCGCCTTGCAGCATGATCACGGCCAGCGCCATGGTCGCGCCGACGATGAACCACCAGAGAAAAACTTTCACGTTCGACAACATAGGAAATCCTTAAAACTCCATCCGACGGTCAAGGCTGCGGTATTGAATGGCTTCCGCCACATGTACCGGCTCAATGTTATCAGAGCCCGCGAGATCGGCAATGGTTCTCGCAACACGGACAATCCGTCCATGGGCTCGAGCCGACAACCCGAGTTTCGTCAGCGCGCGTTCCAAGAGTTCTTGCGTCGGAACATCCAACGCACAGTACCGCTTCAAGAGCCGAGGCTTCAACTGCGCATTCGAGTGAATCCCATCTTGGCGATATCGGTGGCGCTGTCGATCGCGCGCCGCCAGGACACGCGATCGGATCGTGGCAGAACTTTCCGGCATCGGGCCATGATCATGCAGATCTCGCACGGAAACCGGCGGGACCTCAATGTGAATGTCGAGTCTATCTTGAAGTGGCCCCGACAATTTGGCTCGATACCGACGAATTTGATGAGGAGTGCAGACGCATTCACGTGTGCGATCTCCATAGTACCCGCAGGGACAAGGATTCATCGCGGCGATCAACATGAATCGTGCAGGATAACGGAGCGAGCCGCTGGCCCTGGTGAGAGTCACATGCCCATCTTCCAGGGGTTGACGTAATCCGTCTAAAACAGGACGGCGAAACTCCGGAGATTCATCCAGGAACAACACGCCATTGTGCGCCAAGGATACTTCCCCAGGCCTAGGAACTGTTCCGCCTCCAATAAGCCCCGCATCGGAAATACTGTGATGCGGAGCGCGAAAAGGACGAACTGTCAGTAATGGGTGATTGGTCGGTAATTGTCCAGAAACACTATGAACACGGGTCGTTTCGATCGCTTCATCAGGTTCCATAAGTGGAAGAATCGTCGGGAGACGTTTCGCCAACATGGTCTTGCCCGATCCGGGAGGTCCCACCATCAAAAGATTGTGCCCGCCGGCTGCTGCAACCTCTAGAGCACGCTTCGCATGATCCTGTCCCTTTACATCCCCATAGTCGTCATCCTCCACCGGACGAGTGGTGAAAAACCGTTCCCGGTCTGTGTGAGCCGGGGCCAGCGAAATTGTGCCGTTAAGAAATCCCACGGCCTCGGGGAGCGTGTGGAGCGGATACGCCGTTACGCCCTCCACCACGGCCGCTTCTTGGCTATTCTCAGCCGGCAGAAGCAAACTATAATTGGGCCGACAGGCAATCCCGATGGATAACGCGCCGGTAATCGCTTTGATTTGCCCATCCAAGGATAATTCACCGACACAGACACGGCCCAGTATGCTCTGGGGCGCAATCACTTCTTCCGCCACAAGAATCCCAAGGGCAATCGCCAAGTCAAGGCCCGATCCCTCCTTTTTGATTCCTGCGGGAGCAAGATTCACCGTGATTTTCTTGGCCGGGAAATGGAACCCCGTATTTTTGAGCGCAGAGCGAACTCGGTCGCGGCTCTCCCGCACCGTGGCATCAGGGAGACCGACGACTGAGAACTGTGGAAGCCCTCCGGCTATATCGACTTCCACATCGATCAGATGCGCATCGATACCGACGAGTGCAGCGCTCAGAACTTTTGCAAGCATGTAGATCTCCGGTGCGAGGCTGCTGGATTATAGAAACCGTATCCAATTGTTTCAATAGAAACAGTGGAAGCATGCATGGATTTGCTTGTATCTCACCTATTGTCATCACTCCAACCAGAACGCTAGCGCGCCCTTCTCCCCTTCTGTATAATCTCGCTCTGATGGCTACCTCTTCTACCTACTTCCATGCTGAGTTTCAAAAACGTACATCGTTCAGGCTGCCAGACCCTCTACCGGTATGTGTTCTCCTTAGTAGCTTGCTCATGGGAACCATCAATCCTGTCTTGGCCCAAGTGCCTGACCAGAGAGCCAGCCCATCTGGCCTCGTTGGAGCATCGATGGCCGTCCTTGCCACGCTGCAAGACGCTGATGTGCTTCCGCCTGAAGACACTCCCGAAGCGAACCGCGTCATCAAGGCCGTCATCCAATTTCAATCAGTCTTTCTGAAAAGTAGCGATCCAGCCGTGCAGTTACTGTTGACCCGCGCGTTGGCCGCACAGGGAGGAGGCAGCGGAGAAGAAACCCTGTCGGGATTCCGTTCGACAGGCTGGACATCGGATATGCTGGAGGCGCTCAGTGCCCAGTGGATCACCATGGGGATCGATCAGCGAGATCGTTTGGCGCCAGGCTTTCTGCAATTCAACGTGAGTCCGGCAGATTTCGACCAATTCATGGAACTGGTCGCGAAGGCACGAACCGCCTTCATGCAACGGGAACAAACCATGCACCAGGTATTTGCGCAACGACGGCGCGAGATGCCGGGCAGAACACCATAACTAACTACAACAGGGAGGATGCAATGGCCACGAAAGCCTATATTCTCATCAAGGTCAAGGCCGGGCGGACCAAAGATGTGCTACAGACCCTCAAGCGCCTTCCCGGCGTCGAACAAGCGCACTCGTGCTTTGGGCGGCCGGATATTATTCTGTTTATCGCTGTTGCGGACGAACGAGCCCTCTCGGATGTGGTCATCACAAAAATCCATCAAGTTGAAGGGGTGGAGGAAACAGATACGCACATCGTCGCCGATTCATAGCAACACACTCAAGAGTACAACGCGTTCGTGAAGTGTGGTTCGTCTCTGGCCAAAAAGCCTGGTGCAATATCTTTACCAGATACGCTTCACGCTTCACGGATTTCGCGAACGCTGACGCTGGCTCCGCCACGTTCTGCCGAGCGATAGCAGGCATCAATCACCTCGACAGCACGCCACCCGTCGCGCCCTGTAATGGGCGGCGGGGTCTTCGTTTCGATGGCATGGACGAAAGCGCGGAGTGTCGCAAGAATCGTCTGCTGCGGTTGAACCGCCCATTCAAAAGGAGCGCGATCACCGATCACTCCGGTAACCCGGTGGTGAAACCAATCAGCGGCCATTTGCCCCTGAGATCCCACCCACTCCGCTCTCGCAACCCTCCCCGCCCCAACACGTGCAATGTCCATCACACAGTGCAGACCGCTCACGGTATGAGCCTGCACGATCGCCATCATCTCCGGCGCCATGGTTGGTAGCCGGTCCAACTCGCAACGAACAGCAACCACCTCCTCGCCGGTAAGAAACGGCACGAGATCCAAGAGGTGAACCCCAAATTCCAATAGTGCACCACGCTGCCCCGGTACTGATGACCGAACCTCGGCACCGGTTTTCGTTTCAATCCGGCTGGTGAAAGTCGCGTACCGGAGTGGGCCGATTTCCGGCAATCGCGCTTTCAACAGAAGAATGGTCGAGTCGAAGCGTAAGGTTTGTGCGGTCATCAACAACTGGCCCGCCTCTTCTGCCGCCATGACCATCGCCCGTGCTTTGTGGCCCGACGCCGCTAACGGCTTTTCAATGAGGATCGGCTTCTTCGCCTTCACAGCCTCAAAACAGATCTCAGGACACAGTGACGGAGGGGTCACCACGACAACGGCCTCCACCCTCGGATCGGCGATTAACGCGCGATAGTCCCCAAAGATAGGGATCTCAGTCGTCGAAAGCGACGGCAATCCTTCCTCGACCCGCTTCCGGCACACAGCAGCAAGACTCACCCCTGGGAGATCGTGCAGAAGATGGTGGATATACCGGCGGCCATGACGTCCGGCGCCGATGAGACCGATTTGAAGCGACATAGTCGTCTTACGTCCGTGAGAGTGATGAAACTCTAATCATCATTGAATGCTGGGTCAACTACAACTCGACCCCTCGAGCCAGATTGACAGCCTGACGAAATGATCCCTATAGTACCCGCGCGTCAGATGAATCCTGTTTGGGTCGAGCACACCCGATTGCGCCTTGAGGGAAAAGAGACTGCTGCAATGATATCAACCACCGCTCCTTTTACCTTGAATCAAATCGGCACAGGCACAGCCCGCTTCCCGAGTGGCGTCGCCATTCCCACACTCACGGATGCTGCCGTCGACCCCTACATCCAGACACGCATCTCGAAACACGTGCAGGTGGAATGTGTTCAGTTTTGGCCCCAGCCAAGCGGGCGCTACCCCGGTCTCGTCCTCTTGCATGAAGAATGGGGGCTGACGGCGCAAATCAAGGATCTCGGAGCCAGGCTGGCGTGCGAAGGCTATGGTGTCATCATCCCGAACTTGTACGGACGACTGGGTGGCATGGTGACAGCCAACGCAGAGGTTGCGGACGCGCTCATGAACAAGCTGAACGAATCGCTCGTCCTGCAAGACATCAACTCCTGCTGTGAGTTTTTAAATACCCGCGACCACATTAAACAAAACATCCACGGCGTGGTCGGCTACGGCATGGGTGGATCATACGCACTCCGGTTCGCCTGTCAGCGGAAACGGCTCCGCGCAGCAGTCGTCTATTACGGCCGAGTGATGCAGTCTGACACCGCGATCACCGATCTGTTTTGCCCGGTACTCTATCACCAGGCCGGCCAGGACCAGTGGGTGCCCGGTCAGGATGTGGATCGGTTGCGTACGACTGCGGCGGCACATCACAAGCGCGTCGAGATCACAACATATCCCAATGCCCCCCATGCCTTTTGTAATGAACAACGGGTGGCGAGCTATCGTGCCGATGCAACTGCCGAGGCGTGGGAGTCAACTGCCGCGTTTCTGAAGACCTGCTTCCAAGGCACCTAACTGAAGCCGCCACATTGCGTCAGCCCCCCTGCTTGAAGGTGCGCCGGAGGCACGGTAGAGTAACGCGATGTACAATCACATCCGCTTAGTTCGATCTGCCCTATCACGAATCGGTCTCGCCCTTGCCATAGTGGCTGTCGCTCTATTCGGAACCTGGTCCACGGCCAAAGCGGACGAATCCCTTCCGAGCTCCATCCCCGATTTCACATCGATCATTCGCGCCCATTCCGATCAGCTAGCCACGATAGCGTCTGACAAGGGAGCCAGCACCTTATTTGTGTCAGCAATCGGCCCCGCGCTCCAGCTGAGCGATGCGGCCAGGACATTAGGGACGAACTCCTTGCCGATCAAACTTGCCAATGAACTCCTGCTGCCGGACCTGACTGCAGCGGTTCATCGATTGATGCGCGGCCTAGCCGTTTGGCGTCTCGCCTCGACCGTGAGGCAGGCGGTGAGAGATCGCCAGCTCGCACCTGTGACCGAGGGACTCGTTGGGTCTCCTCAAGCCAGAGTCTGGCTCGATCAACAGGGAAACACACCCTGGCATGACACACTGAATCAACTGTCAGAGGTACTGGCTTCCCCGGAATGGGCCAAGGTAGATCAGGACGAGCTTATAATAGTCACCACTTTGGAGCGAGCCACCCGCCTGGAAGTGGAGGCGATGCAGGCGAGCTATCGTGAATGGGATCGGTTACGAAATTGGAAGGAGCGCGTACGTGGACTCCGCGGGCATGCCCGGCTCTGTGGGACATGGCAATGGATCATTCATAATCATCAGCATAATCATCAAGAGCAAAAATTCTCGCTGCTCTTCCCGCCATCAGGACAGACCCAGTCCACTCCGCCAGGCCTCGCGGATACGATCGTCTTGGGCGAAAACGTCTACTTACGCTGGGAAGCGAATGGTCAAGTCCAAGAGGACAGTCTGCAGTTCAGCAAAGAAGGACAACGGCTTGAAGGGAGCTTTGTGAACTCCCAAGGAGGCTGGGGGTCGATCAGCGGAAAAAGAACAGCCGACTGCGCGCCCTAACAGGATTGCCCTCCACCCCGGCTGAACACAGGGGGTGAGACAACCTCAATCCAATTTGTTTACTCACCATCCCTGCCAGGCCCCCACTCCCGTTAAGACGTACGGTTCACAGAACGAGCGCGCGCATCCCGCCAGACTCCCCAAGCTAAGAGGAGCCAGCCGGTCATAAAGGCCAGCCCACCGATCGGAGTCACGGCTCCCATCCACCGGATACCGGCAAGGGACACCACGTACAGGCTGCCTGAGAAAAGAAGAATGCCGATAAGAAAGAGCCATCCTGACTTTTCAAGGCGCTGTTCAGGATACCGATCGATGGCCCACGACACGATGCACAGCCCAAACGCGTGGTACATCACATACCGTGTGGCGGTCTCGAATACTTGGAGCATAGGCAGATCGAGAATATCCTTGAGTGCGTGGGCGCCAAAGGCGCCGGCGGCGACGCCAAGTCCCGCAAGGATACTCCCAAGCACCAGGAATCGCTGAGCGGATGACCGACCTGTCATATCTATATCCTCCTCGTTCGTTGTCTTTCGTAGCTTTCTGATTCATCCTATTGCTGGAGCGAGCTATCTCCATCCGGATAGTCTCATTCGACCGAACAGGGAAAACCAGTCAGCTCTATTGCGCACTGATGTAAGAGAACGCTCACCCATCTTACTCAAGACGGTTCATTGCGACATGGCTGACGGACACCGCTCATTCCCCTGCCTAAAGACTCATCGTAGCAGCAGGTACGCGTATCTGAATGCAGATACGCCAGGGCAGGCGATTGTACCAGAAGCGCTCAAGGATATTGTGCGCTATGTCTCAATAAGCCCTTCAGCAGTCGGCGGGAAAACTATGTTGGCACGCACGTCGAAGGTCCGCACAGCTAGTGCAACATGAGCACGGTCCCGCAGGCTGCTCAAAAAGGTCGTCCAGCAAGGCCGCAGCGAGTGAAGGCTCGATGCGTACCCTTGGGGTACGTTGAGGGTCTGAACGATGCGAGAACGCTGCTGGCGGACTTTTTCAGCAGCCTGTTAGCCCCCTCTACTGATCCTCCTCGATCGAACACTTGGTAGCTTGCGGCGGGAGCCCTATCATTTCAGGTACGGCTACAGGCCGGTGCATCGAGGGCGCACGATCGAACCTACGGAATACACAGGTTCACTACAGGCTGAAGAAATACAGGAAGCTAGACAGTGGTCCACAGACGATCTTTTCAATAAGCCCCACCTCTTGAGGTATAGCCACGCCGTCGCCGTCGCTCTACCATCCACACAAGATGATGGATCAAGTGAAACAGCAGACGTGGTGGGCTTGGTGGGACAGTCCGAAGTTTACGATTGACTGTGTGCTCGCGAATGCAACGAGGCAGCTTGAAGCCGACGGGTGCGTCCTCGAACGCATAGAAGGTGGGTGCAAGCTCTCCACCCCTGACCACCTGAGAACAGGGGATTTTGTAAAAGTCCAATTATGGTTGGAAGGAGAAGAGTCATTTATCGACATCCGACTAGCGGAAGTCAGAAGAGTTCACGAGCACTGGGTGGCTGTGGAGATGATCCAGGTGAGCCCCAATGACCGAATGAGATTGAAGCAATTTATCGACCCTCCGACAGCCAAGGACACCGAAGAACCTGCGCTACTCGATCATCTTCTCATCCGAGCCTAGCAAGACGCTGAAAAAGTCCGCCAGCATCGCCGTTATTGTGTCAACGGAGGGTGGGTCGGGGGAAGGAGACGACGTGTGTTGGACGCCTCCCCGACCAGCTGGAGGTCAGCATGCTCTTCTACAAGCATTTTCAAGGCAGTCCGAACTGCCGGATTATCATCGACCAGCAAGACCCGCCATGGCCTCTTGGTTGGGAACCACTCTGCGGGCCTTAGGTCGCGGCACCGAGCGAAGCAGGCTACGTCTGCGCTCGTCTTGGAAGAGATGTCATCATCCAGACCCAGGGCCAGGACAACCACGGGTGCACCCTCGCTGATGTGCTTCGCACCCTACGCCCAATAAACTAGGGATAGTACTAGTTATCTTCTTCTGGCCACGTGATATTTTGCCCCTAATTTCCATGGCAAGGAAGATGTATGGTTTGTCCAAAATGTCAGAGCCAACGGGCCGAACCGATCGTGAGCTGGACGATCTCCGGCCGTAAAATGACCGTGCCGCAAATGCGATGGTGGGCCTGTCTGAATTTGGAATGTCAGCATAAGTGGACCAGAGAATTCACGAATCCCACCGAAAGTCCCGCGTCTCTCCCACGCCCTCATCTAATGAGCCAGGAGGTTCCATCTGCACCCTCAATGGGCTGAAACTGTTCCGCAGCCCAAGATCAGAGAAGCGATGCCGGAGAATAGCAGCAGCTCATGTTGCAGACGATAGAACGTGAACGTATTCCAACCCTGGGGAGAGACATGAACGCCATGAAAAAAAAACACCTCGCTAGCATAATTGGACTGGCTCTTGCTGTGACCGTGGGCGGTTGTGGTGGCGACAATGATTCTAATTCCCCACCCGGACCTGCTCCGATCGCTAGTTCTGCTGAGGGGCTGTATTCTGGGAGCACCAATACCAACCGTACCATTACGAACGTCGTCCTCGATGACGGCACCCACTATTTTTTCTATTCGGTTCCCGCAAATCCCGCGCTGCTCGCCGGCCTGGTACAAGGCAATGGCACCTCGAGCAACGGCAGCTTCACTTCATCGAACGCGAAAGACTTTAATGTTGAAAGGCCTGGCGTGCTGAGTGCGACAATAGCGGCGAGCTATGCCGAACGCCAATCCCTCAACGGTTCTATCTCGTCCCCTGGGCCGAGTGTGACCACATTCACCAGCACCTACGACACCGCGTACGATACAACGCCGACCCTTGCAAGTCTTGCAGGCACGTATACGGGCCAAGCCGGTAGTAGTGCTCAAGGTGTCCAATCCGCGACGGTAACGGTGACTGCTACTGGGGCATTTTCCGCGGTTGAGGCCGACGGGTGCACCTTCTCGGGGACCGCTTCGCCACGGTCCCGCGGTAACATTTTTGATCAAAGCGTGACGTTCGGTGGGGCCCCGTGTGAATTCCCTGGAACTACGCTCGTGGGAATTGCATTCTTGGATGTACCGAACCGGCGACTGTATGGAGCGGCTCCGGCCGGTAATCGCACAAACGTTGTGATTTTTTCAGGGACCAGGCCATAACGCACTTCGACGCTCTCACGGGAGTTAAAGCCAGGTTTCATGCAAAGAGAAACACACACCAACTAGGGTGTTTCCTCGTAGTTGTAGTGACGAGAGTGCCGTAGAGTAAATTCATGCGTTGATGATGTCATGGTGTAGGCCTAAGTGCATAGGAAGAGAGCAGGCATGACAAATAGAACACCATCCACTGATGTCAATCTCACGGTCTTTAATCTCCTCGAGGCCCTCACAGGTGAGGTGCCCTGCTACGCTTCCCCTAACTGGAACGTGTCCGAGAAGAAGGAAGAGCGGCCAACGCAGGGCCCTTCAAGGGCAGAAGAGCAGGTTGAAATAACGTTTTAGTTATATGAATACACCCCGCCTAGCAGCTGTTCCTGTTTTGACGTTTCCGATACCACTCGCACCAGGCACGCATATCCGAATGATTTTAAGACCCTCATGCAGCCACGATGCGCTGAACCGTACAATTTCCTATGCCCAATTCTCGCGCTATCGCTCGCATACCTCGCCCTACCTTCCGTAGGGCCATAACCTTCGCCTTAACCGCAACACTCACCCGAGGCCGACCCAAGACTTTGCCCTCTGCCCGAGCTCGCTTCAGGCCAGCCTTGACTCGTTCTACGATCATGCTACGCTCGAATTCCGCGAACACCCCGAGCATTTGGAAAAGCAGCTTGCCGCCTGGGGTTGTCGTATCGATGCCTTGCTTATGGAGGTAGAGATGAGAGTGCTTGCTATGGAGCTCATTTAGGAAGGCCACGAGGTCTTGGAGGCTGCGCCCAAGTCGATCTACGGACCACGCGGCGACCATGTCGAAGGATGCCCGTCAAACAGCAGAGGCTTCGTTCATCGCTAGAAACATTCCTTATCGCAGCAGGAGTCAACCTTGAAGACCGTGCGTCTATTCTTAATCCGCACGAAGGCTGTAAGGCTCCTGAAGCGACGTCATGCGGAGGCGGGCAAAGGCCATCTGGATGGACCCGACATGGACAAGACGACCTTCGAGGACCTAGCCACTATCATCACACAAAACTAAATCGTGAATGCTCGCCGCTCCCTTTCCAGGATGAAACCCTCTCTTGCAGCCTTGCGGGAGTTTTTTGGGCTGTCCTATGCGCGAGACCTCACGCTGGACCGTCTAAACTCCTACGTGGCTGCTAGACTCAACGATGGGTGGCACCTGCCTCGATTCGTAACGACCTGGCCGTCATGCGGATGGCGTTTCGTCTCGCACAACGGGCAGGGAAAGCACTTTGTCCGCCCTTCCCGTCGTTGCAAGTTCATGACACCCGCTCCGGATTTTTGAGCGTGAAGACTTCGAAGCGGTTCGGTCGCATCTGCCGGAACCGATTCAAGGGGTAATGACGTTCGCCTATTGCACGGGCTGGCGAGTCCGTAGCGAAATCCTCCCGCTCCAGTGGAAGCAGATTGATTGGACAGCAGGAACTCTGAGGTTGGAACCAGGCACTACCAAGAATGATGAAGGCCGCATGTTTGCCTTCGCAGTCCTCCCTGAACTAGCGGACGTGCTCAGGCGGCAATGGGAATACACGAAAGCGTTACAGCGGGAGAAGGGCCAGCTGATCGGCTCGGTTTTTCATCGGAATGGTAGGCCAATCAAGGACTATCGTGGGGCCTGGGATAAGGCTTGGGAGTCGGCCAAAGTGGTCGGACGTATCCTCCACGATTTCAGACGGACCGCCGTGAGAAATCTCGAACGGGCAGGAGTGCCGCGCAGTGTGGCGATGAAACTGACGGGACATAAAACCGAGAGCGTCTATCGTTGCTACGCGATTGTCAGTGAGGCGGATTTATCGGATGGATTAAGACGCCTGGCGACATTGCATGATCGGGATGCCAAAGCGGTCGAACAGTCGAGAACCGTTACACTTCTCTCACAGTTTTGAGGTTTTCCTGATGCAGCTCAATGTTAATGAGGTCTCTAACATGTCGATATTGGTGCCGGAGGCCGGGATTGAACCGGCATGGGCGGTTTAAGCCCGAGGGATTTTAAGAGTCTCGATGTGTTGATATCTAGGCATATTAAGCGATACGGTACAGCCTTGAAATTTCAACCACTTACGATATAAATACCGCCTAATATTACTCAATACAACTAGGGGCGAATTGGTATTAAATGTCCTCTGGAACTACAACCAGAACTACAACCAAAGCGGCTGTGCGGCTATCCCGGCCACTCCTGTACCGACTCGCTCACGCTGACGACGGTAACCGGAGCCAGCATAGGCCCCAACATCCGTTCAGCTTGATCATCGAGGGCCAGCCGGACCGGCGCGACTGACAACCGGGCGTAGACTTGCGTCGAGGTGAGCGATTTGTGATTCAGCATCGACTGAATGACGGGCAGGTTCGACCCATTGATCGCGAGCCATGACGCGGCAGTGCGCCTGAGATCATGAATCCTCACATCTGTGAGGCCCACCTTCTTCCGGATGCGGCACCAGTGATGCTCCACGGAAGTTGCGCACCACTCCCCCCCCTTCATCATGCCGTTATTCACGTTCGGGTTGGAGGTAAAAACCCACTCCGAGAGGCGCGGGAGTTGCTGGAACCGGCTCACGAGCTGAGGGGGCAAGGGGACGGTGTGCGGCACGCCCGTTTTCGTAGTCGGCTTATGCCATAGCGCATGATCGAGGTCGAGATGCGTCCACTTCATCAAGCGAGCTTCATCCCGGCGTGCCCCCGTCAACAGCAGGCAAAGGAAATAGGTTTCGATCCTGGGCATCTCATCAGCCAACACTTTAAGCAACCACGGCATTTCATGGGATAAGACAAAACGCTCCCGCGACTGCTTCGGGAATTTCTTGACGCGTGCGGCGGGATTTTTTCCCTCGTAGAGATCCCAGTCGTTCGCCTTCGTATACATCGAGTGCAGATCTTCAATCGCATGATTCGCCGCGCTGCCGCCCTTGGCCGCCTCGATCGCGTGAAACCAGTCGAGCACCTGCAATTTTGTCAGATCTGACAGGTGGATGGCTGCGAGCTGGCCGACATACTTCTTTAAGCGCTGGCGCGTGTTCCGCCCACTTTTCAGAAACGCCACATGATTTCGCTCATAGATAACGAGAAATTCGCCGATGGTCACAGGGCACACTCTTTCACGTTAAGGCTGTGCATGCCGGTCCGCGTGGTCGTCACCTCACAGATGAAGGCGTTTCGATAGACCTCGGGCAACTTCTCACGCAATACCAGCAGCAGAGCTTCCGCCTCCGCTAGCGTATCTTCACACTCACCCGAGGGGATAAACCCCCATTCGTCTTCACCCTCCATGATGTCGTAGCGCGTCTCTAATTGGATCATGATTCACCGCTCTTTCTGGGCGTCTCGCCCGGTTGCTTTATGAGTTACGGCGCCTTCTTGCCCTTGAAATGCTGCTCTAACAGATGCCGAATCAAGCCTGCGGCACTCGTGCCTTCCTTTCGTGCCGCGTCCAGTTTGGCTTTGAGGGTTTTGGGAAGCTGAATGTTGAGTCGTTGCATCTGCTGGCTGGCCTCCTTTGTTAGATTGTTACCATGTTACAGTGTGTGGTGTCAAGAGATGTGACTTGACACCATCGTACCCATTCGTTACTGTCCGCCGCGTGACTGAACAAGGTGACGGGAAAACCAAACGCCAGATAGGGCCGCGAGTCGAGGAGAATCTATCTAAAGATGTTCGCATTCTCGCGATCCGCCAAGGCCGAGGGTTCAATGATTTAATTGAAGAAGCCCTCCGCGATCTGCTCAAAAAGTACAGAGAGAAGGCAAAGGGGAAGTGACACTAGAAAAGCAGTTTTCGCGCCCGAGCATCCCGGACAATCTCAGGCTGACTAAAGTCCCGCCGTTTTCGTCACAATCGCCCCGGGATCAACGATCCGGTGCCTATCCCTCGAAGACATCACGCGGCGGCGTGATCGTCACGCAGGGGCAAGATTCACGCGCCTGAGTCCCACATTTTGAATATCTTCGCGCCGGGGCATTCCGGATAATCGTTAGAAACCAAACTGACTTCGACCAACTGCCCTGTGCCGACTGGTTCATCAAGCTGGCGCAACACCAACGGGCACACGTGCGAAAAGATTCCCAGGCGGAGCGCGTCCCATGCTTTATCGGCCAACGGGGAGTCAAACAGCGTGGCTTGCCCTATGATGTAGTCCCCCTGCAGCTCCTGCGGGATCTCGAAGCTGAACATGGAGTCAACCAGCTCTCGCAACTCGTCGAAGCCCAAAAGAAACGGGTGCACGGTGCCCACCACAAAGCCACGATGGCCGAATTCTAGGTGACAGGTTGTGGGGAGCGTGATCCGCCGCGGTTGAAATCGATAATGACCAGGGAACCGTGTCGGAGATTCATCGGCACAAATGAATTGAATCTGTCGGCCGCTGAGGCCGCGAGCCTGGGCCAAGAGTTCCCACTCCTCATAGTATTTCGGCAAGCCCAACTCTGATTCAATATCTCGGCCGGTCGCAGGGCCTTGCTCTTCAATCACCTCGATCGCCAACTCCGGATGGCCCTCAAGGGTGATAGATCCGTCCGGTAGGCGAGTGAATTGCTGCCAGGGGCTTTTCATGCCGCCACGGGTCAACTATGTGAAGCGACCTTGTTGATGTATTGCGAAACGACCTTCATCCGTTGTTCAAAGCTCAGCATCATCGCTCGGTGTAAGGCGTCCGCCGTTTCCTTTTGGGCTCTAGGAATCTCCTGTTTCCACGGCTCCTCGAACTTCACACGCGCGGGAATCGTCACCGACTTCACGCGGGCAAATATTGAGCCAGTGCCCTTGCCGTGCTTTCCCGTTCTCAGAAAGAGACCCTTGACGCCTCGGGCCGTGATCGTTGCCCCTTCTACGTGCGTCCGTAGAACTTTAGATACGCGGTTCACGGCCCGCAAATCTGACAGATCTTTCCCCTGCGTGAACCCTCGCACGTTTTTATCTTTGAGTCGCCGCCATGGCCCGCCGACAATGCCAGGCCGCCCGCTCAACGATTCCACCTTGACGCGCTTCGCGACTCGTTTGGAGAAGCGAGACAACACCGTCTTGCAGAACCGCGCACTCACGTCCGAGGCGGCCCGTAATGCTTCTTCGGCTTTGTCGAAATTAACGGCTGTCATAGTGATCTGGTCCATATCGAATCCTCCTTACCTGGTTGACTCCCCATCGGTCTCTTCAGAAACGCGCTCGCCGCCTTCCTCCGTGGCCTCTATCGTGTCCGGCGATCGCTCCGGGTCTGTGGTCTCCTCCGATAAGCGAGTGGCTACAGGCTCGCTAGCGTGTCTGGTCGATAACTCCGTGAGCACCTGATGGACTTCCTTCGTGAACAAATTAAAAATCTTGTCTTGATCAGATTCCGCCGCAAACACCCCGCTCAATCGACTCGGCAAATTCAACAGCCCATCCCGGACGCGTCGGCCCGCTTCGAACCAGTCTTTCCGCACACGATCGACCGGCACCAGCTCGCCCGCAATTTTCTGCAGCCTGATAGTTCGCACCGCGTTTTCCAACTGCATCTTCTTCAGCGCCTCACCCGCCGCCGACGGCCCAGCCTCGCGCTTCCTTAGGTGCTGCACGTACGATCTCACGGCTTCCCGTGGGAGGTAGAGACCGTCGAGCGGGGCCGGTAACACACCTTCCTTGACGAGTTGGTTGGTTCGTTGGGTGGATAGACACAACGCCTCTGCTAGTTCCGTCGCCGTCCAGCGCGGTACCCCGAAAAGGCTCGGTTCATCTACCATAAACTTTCGAATTCATCATGAAAAACAACCCTCGGAAAACAAGCCCGAAAATTTTCCCCTCCCACTCGTTAAATAACGCGCGCGATCTACCCCGCATAGGGATCATGGTTTGGGGACCCGTGAAAAGTTGTTTACGTTGCCTGGTTTTTTACTGCCCACCAGGGCTTCGGCTGCATCCGCGCCGCAACCTGGCTCGACCTGGCCGAGTTATAACATTTGCGACAGAGAAAGTGGTCTCGCCGGGTGGATTGATTTCCGTGGCGCTTTTCATACGGCAAAACGTACACGCGGCGCCCGCATTCACACAACTGCAGTGCCATTGGTATCCTCAACTGGGGCAATAATCCGCACCTTGCCAATTGCCACCAGATCGCGTGCGAGGTGGAATTCTATCGCCACCTCGTCGCCGAGCGCCAGCGGTTGGCCAGCCACACAGAAGGGGCGAAGCACCTTGACGAGAATTAGCTGCATGAGCCGCGGGTCATTCTTCGGTGCGGGAATGCGTTTGGCATTCATAGGTAGTGCTCCTCGGCTGCCAGTGATCCAACCCATGACATTATGTGATGGACGACGCGACTATAAACGCCGCAGGATGCAGCACGGCAACATCGCAGGACACCACCATGCGGGCCTGGATCAAGCCCGCCTTGAATCCCGTCGTATCGTATGGGTTGATTTCGAGCACAAACCCTTGGCCCCAGATTCCGAAATAGACCAACGAGAAATCGCTGCAGATCATCGTTGCGGTCGGCACGTCTGTGCTCACAAGCGCGCGGCGATCAGCAACCTGATCCTTGTCCCAGACGAATCGCCCGCCACCCGTCGCCCGCTCTCGACCTTCGAGTAATTCGCGCACGGCGGGCGTACTAAGGAAAGTGATCGATTCATCGGTCACATTCGCTTCGGCGGATTTCCGTTTCATCGTGGCGGTACCGGCGTTCAACGTGGTCCCTGATTGTGCTTGCACTCCCGCAGTGTTCACAATCCCAAGGGGTTGGCCGCTGGCCCCAGATCCATTGATCACAGCTTGGTCGATGACCGTGCCGAGCGTGCGGAGCAGATCCCGCCCCACGAATGCATCCGCATTGGCTTGCTTTGAGAGCTGGCGCGAGTACGTGATCAGAGCGCCCACCTGCTTGGGTGTCAGGACGGCCTGTGAAAGGGTCGGCGTCGATGGGCTGACTTGAGCGGTCTCTGTATTGAGCCAGGCGGGCATTGACTTCACCGTGACTTTTGGAAAGGCGATGTCACCAGTAAGGCCGCTCTCTACGAGCATTCCGGCCTGAGCCGTGACGCTCCATGGACGGAGAATGTCAATGGCCTCACGGACTTCAGTTTGCTTAAGATATCCTCCCGCGCTTGCCAGCGCTGCGTAAAGATCGCGGATATCGACGTGGGGTCGTAGTGGGTCGAATACTTGCTTGTTGCGGCGGGCTGTTTCCTGGAGACATTCGCGATCCTCGCCGTTGAGTTCGCCGCGTGAAAGTCCCAGAACGACACGCGACAAGCTCAGTTTAGGATGCTTCGGTTTGCGAAGCTCATCTTGGCGATCGAGCCATTCGTACATCTGGCGTACTTTTACATCCGTGAAAACATCGACAATGGATTGCAGATTCTCGGGGAGCGGTTCATGTCGCATGGGAGACCTCCTTTAAATTTTTCCCATTATGAACCGATGCAATCAGACAGACCGAGAGCCGGTCCAAAATTCTTAAGACGGCTCGCTCCGTCAAGTCGCCTTTCAAGTCAATGGCGATTCGCTTCGCTCGACCCCGGGTAGGACCTCCGGCATTGAGGTCTTTCACTGCGAAGTCCATCACCCGGATGGCATTGACCGCTCCGGTGGTCGTTGCTTTTAGAATCGCGTTCCTGCGGCCTCGTTCCAACCCCTCAAGAGCCCTTTGTTGACCGACTGTCAGACTGACGCGCCTGAGCGAATCCGTTGCCTTGATGGGCTTGACGGAATTTGTGGCTAGCGGTGAAACTAAGGATGGTCCACCGCCAGCCAACGCCGTCCGCTGGTCTGAACGAGACTGATCGTTGTTATTCAGCGCGCGGCGTTTCATTCTTTCCTACCCTAGGCAAAGTTGCAGCCCCCCTCTCTAAAGAGAGGGGGCTTGCAACAACTTTGATCGTGCAACTTTAAAGTTGCAGTGATTCTCTTGTGTTTTCGCTAACTTCCGACACGTTGCAACTTTTGCAACTTCTGCAACTTTAAAAGGGCTGCAACTTTGCTCTGCAACTTTCATTTTGGCCTCAAAACCGTCCATTGTGTTTCTTGCCCGCTGCCCCCCAACATCATCCATTTAAAGCCAGCTTGCCGAGACAGAGCGCTTTTCACTGTGGGCAGTTTGGCCTCTAGCTCCTCCGCTATCTGTCGAGAGGTTCGCGCCGCGCCGTCCTCAAGCAGGTTTCTGATTCTATTCGGGAGTGGTAATGCGGCCGCGAGTTCTACGGCTTGGCTCAAGTCGAAGTCCTCATACTTCACCATCGTGCCCTCCTGGTTGTGCGTCACCTTCAAGCCGATGGGTGGGTGCTTCCGCATGAGGTTCTGCTTGTTGTTGAAGAGGCCGAGGATGGCACCGTCCTCGCCCACCTCCTGCTGGGTCTTGAGTTCCCATGTCCCTCGGGAAAGGTTCTGATTAAAGATGGAGCCGTATACGGTCGCATGCTCCGGGCCTTCCCCAAGGGACTTGGCGACATGCCCAATGAGGATTGATTCCACATTCAACGCACGAATCGCCGCAAAGAGTTTGCCGGTCGCTTCGGCGGAGGCATCGCCCCCTGCCGCCTGCAAGATGCTGTCGATCACTACCATCGTCACGCCGTGAGCTTGTACGGTACGGGCGAGATCATGGATCAGCCTCGTTAATGGTTCAGTGCAACGCTGGTATAAGACCTTCGCCTGCAGCAGCTCCGGATGTCCGGCTTGGATCGCTTTCAGACGGCGGGCGTGCACGCCTTCATCGTCCTCCCAATCGAGATACATGGGGACGCCTTTCAGCGCCGAGAAGGCCGCCACACGTTCTCCCGTGGACACGAGCATGCACCACATCAGCGCCAACGTGCTTTTCCCCTTGCCGCCGTCCGCGTACAAAATCACTGGTTTTTTTCTGTGCACGATGGGCGCGATCGAGAAGGTGAGCGGTTCGACCTTCGTGTCCTTACTCAGGATGGCGATGGGCGGCCCTTCCCTGTGGCGCCTGAGCACCAGCGCGCACGCTTTTTGAAGTAGGTATTTCCAGGGAACGGTAGGGGCCAGCAGCTTCAGGCTGCCGGCGATCTTGGTGTGTCCTGTATCACTTTTGATACCAAGATCCACGCCGGACAGGAGTTCCGTGGCATCGAGTACCACGGTCAGTTCGGCGGTCACCCCGCCCCGCTGATCGATGAGCCGGTCAAACGTAAGGCGGGCACTATACTTAGGAATTCTAACAACGTGCAACCCGGCTGTCTCCGTGAACTCCATGCGGTCGGCATCGGCCACGTGGACATCGAGCGCGGCGCCGTGTTGAGTGCCCGGCGGGACGTGGACGGCTTTAGCGGTCCGGGGGGTTCTGTCGCTGGGAAACAGCCGCGAGTCAATCTCGTCGAGGCTGGGCATGCTCAAGCGCCTCCTGTAGCCGGTCGATCCGCTCCAATAGCCATGGGTGCGGGCGCTCGTCATGCAGCAGGCGCTCCTGCGCGCGAGCCAGTTCACGCCGAAGCTGCGCGGAATTCATCTCGGAAATGTCGGCGTGAAAATAGCGATCAACTGGCGGAATATTCGGAGGGGTGGGGCACACCATATCTAGAAACCATCCTCGAATCTTATCCCGGCGTCCTCTGAGATTCACTTCAGCCCCACCGGCGGCCTATAGACTCCCAGCAACCTGGCCACTTCGCTTTCAGGAATCGCGATAATCCGGCCAACCTTCCGATGGCCGATTTCGCGTCGGCTGAGTTTCTTACGAATTGAAACTACAGAATAACCAGTAAGTCTGGCGAATTCATCAACACGAATGTGCCGCTCGATACTTTTAGGAATTTCCTTCATAGACTTTCCCCCTGTATTGACAATAACTAGTCTTGAGTTATATATTGCGCTACTGTTCAGATACCGCAATGCAGTCTCACGATCAAGCTTTAATTGCTCGATTCGGTCATTATTGCGGAAACTGGTTAAGAGTATGGCTGTGGCGCAAGAGTTTCTATCCCATTGGATCTCGGGACATCTGCAACGCTGGGAAGCAGAGAAAGTCCGCGCGGCTCTCAAACGTATGAGCCTGCCAGACGATCCCGCAGAATGGCATTCCCTTCGGTGGGAACTGCTCGACTGGTTCGTGCGATTCTCGAAAATTGACGTGATTAATCTTACAGAAGACGAGTGCAGCCTGCTCGACGAGGAGGTTCAGACCATTGAACTGTTGCACGCCCGGAACATGAGCCTTCAAGTGCCAACCCGCGCGGAGCTATTAGACTTGCAGGCGAGAGTCCTGAAACCATTGGCAGATTTGGTTGATGCTGGCTGCGCTCGTATTGGTCCGTTTCAGGTCGAGTTTGTCGTCTGGAGAGGCACTAGGAACGTGCCAGAATCCCAACGGGCTCGCGGCGTCGTCATGGTACAGGGAATGCCTTCACTCATCGGTTATCCGCCTCCCGATGGCATTGCTTTCCAGGTGCCACCCGTAGGACCGAATGCCTTAATTCATTGTCTCGCTCGGCTTCTCGAACAGTACATGGGAGCGTTGCGGCGATGCCCTCGTTGCGAGAAGATCTTTGCCCAATTCCGTCGATCCGCCGTGTACTGTTCACGGTTATGTCAGAGCCAAGCCGCTGCGAAAGCACAGTGGGAGCAAAAAAAGAAAAACGCATTCACAAAACAACTAAAACGTGTGGCCAAGCGCCAACGCATGGAGGTGGTTCGTCATGGCACGAAAACACGGAAGAGATAAGGGTATCTTTCAGCGGCCGAATCGATTGGGCTGGTGGGTGCAGTTGCTAGTGGATGGTCGGCGGCGAACATATAGAGCCAACACGAAGACCGAAGCCAAGATGCTCTATGCGCGACTCCGCGGTGAAGTATTGGAACGACGATTCGACCCGGAAAAATATCGCGCGGGAAACGTGGTCACCGTCAAGCAGTGGATCGCGAGGTGCTTGGATGGGTCGACGAATCGTGACCAGCTGAAAGAAAAACAGCGTGCAGATTACTGGTCCGCATTGTGGGGCGCGAGAGCCTTGAAGGAAATTTCCTACGAAGATCTCCGCCAACACAGGGCGAAGATGCTCTCAAGCGGTGACTATGCGCCGGCTACCGTGAACCGCTATTGCTCGTCTCTTCGTCGGATGATGACATTGGCCGTGCAGGACGGCGTGTTAGACCGGCATCCGATGAAGGGGTTGAAATTCCTACCGGAGGCGCAGAAAGATCGATTCTTCTCGGACGAAGAGCTGCAACACCTTCAACGGTTCCTCTCGAAAGACGAATGGCGAGCCGTCGCGATCGCGCTGGGCACTGGCCTCCGACTCTCAGAGCAGTTCAGCCTTTCATGGAAGCATGTCAATGAAGACGGCCGGACGCTCACGATACCCTTGTCCAAGAGCGGGAAGACCAGGCGCGTGCCCATAAGCGAAGATGTGATGCGTCTCTTGCAAGAACAATTCAGCGCCTCACCTTGGGTCTTCCCGGACCCACTGGACCCCATGCAGCCGCAGCGCCCATACCCGATATCGAGACGATTCTCCGACCGGCTCGCTCAAGCCGGAATCACTGGCGCCAGCTGGCACACATTGAGGCATACTTTCGCGAGCCGGTTGCTGCTTCGTGGCGCTGACATTGTGACCGTCTCCAAGCTTCTGGGCCATTCGACACTACAAACGACCATGCGCTACGTCCATCTGGTGAAGGATCAGCTCCACCAGGCCGTCAACCTCATGCATGTGTCACAGTTCGCAAGCGAGGCACCAAAACCGGCTGGAACTACAACCAGAACTACAACCAAGGCAGATTCATGGAAGAATGCGGGAACACGCTAATTGTGTAACCTATTGATAATTGGTGCCGGAGGCCGGGATTGAACCGGCATGGGCGGTTTAAGCCCGAGGGATTTTAAGTCCCTTGCGTCTGCCAATTTCGCCACTCCGGCAGCAGAGGCCGCACAGTGGCGGGACTTTAACATCGAGGTCTAGGTGGGTCAAGGTTGTGGCTGTCGGCACACACAGTCTGATACCAGGCTGTGTGTGCCACAGATTTGATCACTGAGCCGATCAATCCAGTTATGCCGCTTCAATCCTGGGCCTCTCATCCTCTGTATGACTGAGAGACTTACCGCGATCCATCGCTTCTTTCATGCCGGATTGGACGGCCCGACTCCATCGAGTCGATTGCAATTGAGCTTTTTTTGCATAGCGACCGACATCACGCCGAGTTTCGGCCCCCGCTTTTGGCGCGAAGAGTAATCCAAGCCCGGCTCCGATCACCGCCCCTCCTGCCACCAACGCTGCGACCGTTGATACCGTATGCTTCTGGTCTGACATGGTGAACCTCCTCGAAACGGTTATAGGAAGAATGTGATTGTCGATACCCCGCGTGCACACATTCTTCTGAGCAGAAAGCGTGCCAGAGCAAAACCCTAAACATTTCCCCAAATTTTTCACAGCACGGTTCCGTTGATGAACGCCCATCACTTTTTCGTTGCGTTTTCCTCACAGGTTGCAACACAGTCGTGACAGAAATCCAACAGCCGAAAGCGGTAGGCCTCTCGGAATGGCTCTGAGAAAAGACTAGAAGCGATTCATTGTGAGCCGCTCTCGTGCTTGCAATGATGAACACCCTCACCTATTATCTGCCAATACGCCACATGAGGCATTCATGACTTGGTTGCACGCGATCCCCTTCCCCAACATCAGCCCTGTCTTTTTTGAGCTGGGCCCCTTGCAGTTTCGCTGGTATGGCCTGATGTATCTGATCGGACTGGCCTGTGCCTATTTCCTGATCAAACGTCGAGTGGAGTCGAGGGGCCTCGCCATGACCAAGGATCAGGTCTACAACATGGTGGTGTGGGCTGCATTCGGGTTATTTATTGGAGGACGACTCGGCTATACACTCTTCTATAATTTTTCTTACTATATCCAGCATCCAGCCAGTATCGTGGCAGTCTGGGAAGGGGGCATGTCCTTCCACGGCGGCCTGCTCGGCGCCATCATTGCCCTGGTTTGGTTCAGCCAACGGCAGGGTATTCCCACCTACCAGGTCGCAGACTTAGCAGCAGCCGTCACACCGATCGGGCTAGGGTTCGGACGAATCGGCAACTTCATCAATGGGGAACTGTATGGGCGAGCGACCGACGTCGACTGGTGTATGGTATTTCCGAGTGGAGGGCCTGCCTGCCGCCATCCTTCGCAACTCTATGAGGCAGGGCTCGAAGGTGTGTTCTTATTTACCCTGGTATGGGTCATCTCTAAAACCACCCCGCCGCCAGGCACCCTCTTCTGGAGCTTTATCACCGGCTATGGTGTCTGTCGAATGATCGTAGAATTCGTTCGTGAACCGGATGCCCACCTCGGTTTCATTCTCGGTTCTTTTTCGATGGGCCAACTCCTCTCCTTGCCTATGATTGTCGTGGGAGTCGTCATGCTGGCCATCGGCTATCAGCGGCGAACCCTGATCCAGGCTAAGTCTTAGCAGGATGCTGAAAAAGTCCGCCAGCTTCGTTCTCGGCTCATCACAATCCTCAACGTACCCCTAAGGGTACGCCTCCGGTTCTGACTCGCCTGCGGCCTTGCTGGATGGCCATTTTGAGCATCCTGCAGTGACATTCTCCTCTTGTCTCAGACACGCAGACCATCAAAACTCAGCTATGTCAAAATAGTTTTTCAGCATCCTGTTAGTACGGCATCTCGTCGTCATCCAACCCGACATGGTGTCCGAGCTCATGAACCACTGTGTCACGGACCTCTTGAATCACTTCAGCCTTCGTTCGGCAGAGACGCAGAATCGGGCCTCTATAGATGGAGATACGGGCGGGCAACTGTCCGGCCGGCTGGAAAAACGACGTCTCATCGATCGGGACGCCTTGATACAGACCCAACAGATCGTCTTCTGATTCCAACTCAAAATCCTGAAGGACCTCAGCCGAAGGCTCTTCTTCCACTACGATAGACACCTCTTCCGCCAATGTCGCGAAACGAGGCGGCAGTTCGGCAAGCGCCTCCTGGATCCAGATGTTGAATTCTTCTGGCGAGACTGTCATAGAACGTTGAGACCGTGGCATCGAACTGATCCCTCGCAATGTCTAGAGCACGACTGCAGGAAGCTCAAAAAAGCCGTCCAGCAAGGCCGCAGCGAGCGAAGAGGCGAGAAGGTACGGACCGCACTTCGTGTAACCGTTCGCCTTTGCAATGAATCTTGGCGAACGGATAAGCCCCTTCAGTATTTCGAATATCCGAGTGGGCCCCTCAACGTTGAGTCTCTGAGTGATGCGAGAACGCCGCTGGCGGACTTTTTCAGCATCCTGCTAGACATCAACGGCAACACTTGGCCGCAAAAAGATAAACTGGAACGAGAGGGACGACAGCCCTAACGCACGTTCGACAGCTCGCATATACATCTCTGCTTGAGGCCGGTAGCGATCCACTCTGGCCTGCACATCCTCAGCCACCACCTCGTCTGTCTTATAGTCGACAATCCAAATCCGGCCGTCAAGCCGGTAAATCAGGTCAATCGCCCCTTCCATCAGCTGGTTCTCACCAAATGACATGACAAACGGGACCTCTCGCCCGAGTACCGTCGCACGTTGCAGTCTTTCGTACGGCTCAGAGGAAAGGAAGTTCCCAAAGAGAACAGCGAGATCCCCTGCGACATCAACCATCAAGTGATCCTGTGTCACATAGCGCCGGCAGACCTGCTCGATAACAGTGCTGATCTCAGCGTGAGGCTTGGCGAAGTCCCACTGTTCGAGTACCGCATGGGCGCAGACTCCCACCAGCCGAGCCAGATCGGCATTACGCCCTCTCACAGTGTGCGGGAGAGCGGCCTCGGACCTGATTCCTGCGAGGCTCGAAGGGGTCAGCCCTCGCGGCGTCGTTCGACGCTGCTCCCACTCAATCTGCCGGCCGTGGCGGCGAATGAGAATCGGACCAAGGGCCGGTCTCGGGGCCATCGTGGATTGGGGTTCTTGTCGGCGCCGTCTCGTTACCACCGTGGCAGGCGTGATGACACGAGTGAGGCGGCTTGTTCCGATGCAGACCTGGTCGGACATTGAAGAAGCCGCCTCATCTACAATCGCTTCTCCGAGCAGAGCAAGGGCCGTGTCATGTCCAGGCTTGGTGGTCTGCCCACCGGAGAGGACCAGCAGATCGCGCGCGCGCGTCATGCCGACATACAAGAGCCGCCGCTGCTCCGCCTCCTCACGCGCCGCCATCTTCATATCCACGAGCATCGCTCCAAGGTTCGAACGGCTCCCCATCCGCAGGCTATAACAACGACTCGACCAATCATGATGGATGGAGGGTCCCTTGCGAAGATTCTTGGAGCCCTGGTGCAGGCCGGGAAGAATGACCACAGGAAATTCCAATCCTTTGGCTTTATGGATGGTCAGTACGCGGATGGCATCCAACGATTCCTCAGCCAGAGCGCTTTCTGCCTCATCCGGCTGTTCCGAGACCCTGGTCATCATGAGATCGACGAACCCGGTTAATGTGAGATGAGGACGATCTGCGAGTGTCTCGGCCATATCCCTGATCTTCCGCAGATTGGCCATGGCTTGCTCGCCATGGAGCGATGCCGCTGCCAACTCTAGAACTGGCAATTGCTCGAAGATCAGATCGATGGCGTCAGGCACAGGTCGCAAGGGAGCGAGTTGCTGCAGCTCGGCCAAGCGCTCATAGAGCCGCTTCACCATTCCTGCCTGTGGATGGTTCCAGGAAGATAGCCGTTCCCGTTGCTGGTAGTCCAACCCTTCGATCTGCTGGAGGGCCAGTAGGTCCCGATCCGTCATGCCACCCAAGGGTGAACGCAAAATTCCGACCAGCGCAATCGTATCGTGCGGGTTGTCGATAACCCGAAGAAGGTTGACCACATCGATAATTTCCTGCCGCCGATAAAAATGCTTTTCCCCGTCAGTGATATACGCGATATCGTAGCGGCGAAGGGCGTCGAGATAGACCTGGGCCTGGGTCAGCTTTCTGAAGATCAGGGCAATGTGGCCCGGTTGAAGTGGGCCTTCGCGTCGATCGCGATCCGTAATCGTCGTACGGGCGAGAAGCTCCTCCTTCAGCCAGCGCGCCAGAGCTTCCGCCTCTGCCCGAGTCGCAACCTGCACATCAAACTCCTCGTCGTCCTCCCCCGGCGTGACAAGGCGAAGCTGCGCCCCGGAAACTGAAACCTCTGGCTTTCGTTGGGGCCTGGCTGCCAGCCGTTCATTGGCTGGCTGAACATGCTCTGTCGGTTGGAAGAGGCGATCGAAGACATTGTTGACGACGTCGAGCACGGCCCCGTCGCTGCGAAAGTTCGTTACCAGGGAATAGACGCCTCCACCACTCGCTCGAATTTTCTCCACCACTCGTTCGAAGGCTTCGATGTCGGCTCGGCGAAAGGCATAGATCGATTGCTTGGGATCCCCCACGATAAACAATTTGCCCGGCTCCAAGTCCACGTCATGCCACGCGGTCTGATGGCTACCCGCTCGTTCACCGAGGTAGAGGATGATCTCGTATTGGACTGGATCCGTATCCTGGAACTCATCGACCAAGATCGCCCGATAGGTCTGTTTGATCCGAGCCCGGACGGCAGGATGGTCGCGCAAGAGCGTTTTAGCCCTTGCCAGCAACCCATCGAATGCAATCCATCCGGAGATGAGAAATCCACGACGTAGCTGATCGAGGAAGGGTCGTACGAGTGCCACCACTTCCTGAAAGTATGACTGGTCGACTGTGAGGAGCTGTTGGGCAAGTCCGATGATGGAGGCTGCCGCTTGGAACGCAGCCTCATCCCATCCAACAGGCGCCTTTCCCAGATCTTTTTCTAAGACAGTCCGTTCATCTTCAGATATGTGAGCGAGCCCCGATGGTCCTTCCTCCAACAAAAGTGCCAGCGACTGCACTGCCGCGGCGAGCATCTGTTCCGCCTTCCGCCGCTTCGGTCGATCCTGTGCAGCAAGGAGTGTGGTGGCACGGCCATGCGTGGCCGCGATCCAGTCACGCAAGGCCCCCTCTAGGGAAAGGGATCGGCACTGCCGTTCCAGCTCATCGAGGTCGACAAAATCCCCGGCGAGGGCAGCGGCAAACTTCTGGAGATCTTCAAGGGTGGTCCCAGCCAGGACTCGTCGCCATCGATCATGTTGCGGTCCGGCTGATCCAAGCTCATCGTCCAGCCAACGGTCCCACTGAGAGTGAAATAGTTCCTTGAAACGTGACCCGTCATCCTCTTGAAACGATGGATCAAGTTCAGACTCTAGTGGATGGAGACGCAAGAGATGTGCGGCAAAACTATGCAAGGTACCGATCTGGGATTTTTCCATCTGCTCAAGCGCCGTCCTGGCCCGTTCATTCACTTGTTCAGCTGAAAGATGGTAACGGGTCCTGAAAGTGGCGATCAGGTCATCGGCCTGCTCGGTCAGGCGAAGGAGCTGCGCGCGGAGCCGCTGCTTCATTTCTGTTGCGGCTTTATTGGTGAAGGTGAGGGCCACAATCTCCGTCATGGCCAAGGGATTCGGCTCTCTCAGGAGGAGGTTGAGGATTCGATTGACCAGGATCGTAGTCTTGCCGGTCCCGGCTCCTGCCACTACCACGACATTACGGTCCCAGAGGGTCTCCGCCAAGAGGCGATCCTGGGAGTCTGTGAGTGTGAGTGCCTCACTCATCGTGTACTTTCTGCTTTCTCAACTTGCGTAAGACTCGGGCCTGGGGCGATCGATAGGAGCGCCACCAGGCCATCGCATCGTGACGGCGACAGGCGCCGGAAAACTCGCAGTAGTCGCAATAGCCATCGGGAAGAATGAAAAACTCTCTGCGCGCGATGCCTTGGACCAACGTGGAGAGGGTCTGTCGGATCATGTCACCGGTATGGCCGGTCCAGAGACCCGCGTCGAATGTCGAGCGAGCGATCGGTTGCTTCCACTGTGGGGCGAGGAAGAGCAATTGGATATCGGTTGGGGCAGGCAGCGACGGCAGCGTCATGCGGGCATAGAGTGGTGGTTGCAGTCGAAATCCGCGCACGGCCGACAGGGCAAGGTTGCGATCCACGGCGGTGATCTCATTTCCCTGCTTAAATTTATAGTCCACGATACGGAGCGCTGGAGGCTCAGCGCGATAATCGACACGGTCCAAGGTGCCATGAATCTTCAGGGACATCGATGATGCATCGGACTCCAGCGGGACGATTCCTTGGGCTGCGATTTCAAACGCAACCGGGCGGAATCCGCTTGCCAGATACTCCGCCTGGTCGGAACCGACGGCGGCCGTGACCAACGCTGTCACCTGTTCGCGGGCCAAGATCCAGAGCAGGACGTGCCCCGTCCCCTGGCTTATAGCATGAGCAGCAAACGTATCGGTCACTGCCTCATGCACCGTGGATTCCATCGTGGCCTCGGTCAGCGAGTTATCCGGCCACTGAAGCAGCACCAACCGCTCGTAGCTCAGTCGAAGCGATTCATGCACAAGGGTCCCAAGCGTTAAGGGAGACAGGTGATCGTGCTGGAGCCGTCGCACAGGCTCCAACCGAAGAACCTTTTCTGCAAAATACTGAAAGGGACAGGTCGCATACCGTTCTAATGCTGTGGGCGAGAAGCTCCGTTCCTCGGCCACCGATGACACAGATGTTTGTGCGCCGACCATGCCGTCGAAGGGACCCAGTTCAGGCGACTCCCGCTCGATGATTTTCAGGGTAGCACAGCCCTGTTCAAAGAGGAGCCGGTCCCGCCCGGTGGCATCAAATACCGATAGGGCGTCGTGGCCTTGCAGCAGGTAACCTAATACCAACTCCTCTGCCGGTAACAGATCTTGAATCGAAGGCTGTTCGTTGATCCGTTGGGTCAGCCGTCGAGGAACTGTCTCCTCCGGATTCCCAACGAATCGTGGATCGCGCATCGCCATGGCGATGAAGCTTGACGGCGCCATGACACGTCCTGCTTCATCGGCACGTTGGTACGATAGGTACAGTCGATTGGTTGCCGAGCGGCTGAGGAGTTCAAACAAAAGGAGTTCCTCTTCATGTCCCGCTAATTTCTCATCGATCTTGTAACCCAGGGTCGATTCCAGTACGACTCGTTGACGGTCCCGTAGAAAGGGATCTTCCCTCACGTATCGCGGAAAAATCTTTTCGTTCATCCCAATCACAAAGAGCGCTCGAACGGTCCTGCCTCGGGCCGTCATGGCATCCAGCACCTGGACACCCTGGTGCCGGCCCTCTTCGATGGGAATGCTGGTTTCGTCCAAGACTCTCCGGAACAGTTCAACCCACTCCTCCCAGAGAATATCCCCACCGAGCGGGTCCAGCTGTTGCAGGCGGGCCAGAGCAGAATGAATCAGCGAGCCGACCATGGTGAGATCAGACGATTCGAGCGACCCAGTCGATGAGAGGTCGGACAGCCCAGGCGCACGAATATGGGATTGTGCCAGTTCGAGAAATGCTTCAGCCAAGGTCCCGATCGATCCTTGCGCAGGGAGGGCCCGGCAATCATGAATCAACTGCGTCACCACCGACCACAAGTATGTCAGCTGCGAGGTGTCACGCGACCCGGACGGCTCGCCATCATCTTCGCCAAGTTCCGCTTCTGCATCGCGTAAAATCGACGAACTGGCCGGCTCTGCCAAACGTTTCCATTCCGCCGCCCCTTTCGTAATACCCAAGGTGTGGACCAAGGAACGCCAGATATCAGGCCGAAGTTCAGCTCCGGCTGAGCCGACACCTTGGACACGGTAGAAGGGCGACGTGACCACATCAAGCATGGCAGCACGATCGAAATCGTTCAGTAGGAGAGATGCGAGACGCAAGAGGGTTTTGGCAAGAGGTTCACGCAACAGAGGCTTCCCGGCCGTCGACGTGAAGGGGACCCGATAGCGATCGAATACTGATTGCAACCGAGCTTGGTAGGGTTCGAACGTACGAGCCACTACTCCAATCTCGTCAACCCGATAGCCATTCACCTCGACCAGGGTCAGGATTTCACGGCAGACCGTCGCCAATTCCTCTTCGACCCCAATCACGTTCTTGACTGAGAGCTCGACCGGCTCCACTCTTGTGGCCCCCTCCCCACTCAGATCCTCGTGGGTGCTTGCCAATGGAAGGAGATGACGTTCAAAGAATTGGCGGGCAAAGAAAAAGGCCGGGCGGTCTTGCAGCGGAAAGTATAATGTAGCCGGCACGACGTGGGTCACCGATTCGAAGAATGAAAGTTGGACCTGCGAGAGATCGTAGAACCCATAGTAAAACACATGGTGCAGCCCCTTGAGGAACGGGGAACCTGAGAGATTTCGACAGAGTGAGGCAGCCAGATCATCTGGAGAACCGACTCCGAGCGAGCGACCGGCTTCTAAAGCCGCCGCATGCAAGGTGAAGAGGGAACGGAGCCAGGCTCGATCTTCCTCCTCGAACACTCCTTCCGCGAGAGCCTTCAATGCCGTCGTTGGTGCCACGACCGCATCTTTCAAATCGCGCACAGACGCCCACAAGCCCTTCCAGGTCCCTGGGGAAGCAGGGAGGCGCGTGAGAGGTTCGAGCCCTGAAAGCTTACGCAGGATGATCTGGCGCACCAATTGCTCGAAAAAGAAATCGTCGACCAGTTGCAGGGTTGATTCGGAATCAGCCTCAGCAATCGATGCAAGATCATCCCGCAGACGGAGGGCCAGTTGGTGGAACGTCAGGAAGTGGATATTGAGGAAGGCCCTGGGCTCGTGCCGGGTGAGTATTTGCGTGAGATGCTCGACCAGGGAGGCCGAGGGGACAATGATGGCGAGCGGAGCAAAGGGATTGCCGATCTTACAGGACCGAATGCCCTCGATCAGTGCACAATCAAGTACTGGATGAAAAGGCCCGGTGACGAGGCGAAGCATCAGGAACCGTGATGAGTGATCGGTGATGAGATATGAGTAAAAACCGGACAGAAAGCTCTGATGTTCTCTTCGTGCCTAAAACTCATTACCCATCACGCATCACTACTCACTTGGGTTAGCCGGTTTCCGGCCCCATCAGCTCGCCGTTACAATCCATACAGCCCCAGTCACCATCGATGAAACCCATCGGGTCGCCGCACATAGGGCACTCCGGCGGTGGGCCTTTGTCAATGACAGGGAGTTCGGGTAGTTCAAAGTCGTCGTCGGTCATGGAGCGATCTTTCCCTTATTCGCGCGGTTTCATTTTCAGCAACAAAGCCTTTTCAGCGCTCTCCCGGCTCGGCACGCCGACAAACGTCAGTCGCCCATCGATGATAGTCGCGGGCACCGCCCTGACTGAATGGCGATCGGCAAGGCTCCGTCCATCCTCCGTGGTAATATCCACTTCGCGATAGCTAAAGCTATATTTCACCCTCAACTGTTTCCACAAACTCTTCGCCGACGGGCAGGCTCCACAGCTTGGCGAGACTAGCAGCAAAATGTTTGGCACTGATTCCTCCTGGATTGTGGAATCTTACCACCCGCTCGAATGGGGCAGCAAGCGGAGTGTGTCTGGGCCTGTCGAGCAGCTCTGGTCTTGCAAACTGATCGTCACCATGCTAGCGTGCCAAGGCTGTCACGCATAGGGGCCATCTCCTTTCCGCACAATCATGTGCGAGAAGGAATAGTATCAAATTCATATCGGCGTCACGGACGTCGCTCGACTTGAGAATAAGGGGGGCAACCCCCTCGCCTGCCCAGGCAGGCGCTCTGCAAGTCTTGAGGGGAGGTGAAGGCATGGGAGTGGTTTCGATCAAGGAATTGTTAGAGGCAGGTGTCCATTTCGGACACCAGACAAATCGCTGGAACCCGAAGATGAAGAAGTTCCTCTTCGGAGAACGCAACGGCATCTACATCATCGATCTTCAGCAAACATTGGCTCGCATGGAGCAGGCCTATGCCTTCGTCCGCGACACCGTCGCCGCCGGCCAATCGGTTCTGTTCGTTGGAACCAAACGGCAGGCCGCTGAAATCCTTCAAGAAGAAGCTGTGCGCGCCAATATGTTCTTCGTCAACCAGCGCTGGCTCGGCGGGATGCTCACGAACTTCCAGACCATCCGGAAGAGCATCGACAAGATGAAAAAGATGGAGACCAAGCTGGCGGACCCCAGCCAATACGGCCTGAAGAAAAAAGAAATTATGAAGATGCAGAAAGAGATCGTCAAACTCCAGAAGTATCTGAGCGGCATCAAGGACATGCGCGGCGTACCAGGAGCCGTCTTTGTTTTAGACACCCGCATCGAACATCTGGCCGTACAGGAAGCGAAACGGTTGGAGATTCCAATGATCGCGATCCTGGACTCAAACTGCGACCCAGACCACATCACCTACCCGATCCCTGGAAACGACGACGCCATTCGCTCCATCAAGCTCATCACGTCTCGCATTGCCGACGCCTGTATTGAAGGCGCTCATTTACGGACACAACGAGAAGAGGCGGATTTCAAACCCGTTCCCGCAGCGGGAGACAAGGTCGGGGGCATCAGCTTCGCAAGCACACCGGCCTCATAACGCCCGGCGTTGCATGCATCAGTTCGCACATTCACTGTTTAGCTAGAAGGATCGTTACGCATGGCTGGATCAAGTCACCTTGTCAAAGAGCTGAGAGAAAAAACTGGCGCAGGTATCCTCGACTGCCAGAAAGCGCTGACCGAGAATGGCAGCGATATTGAAAAGGCCATCGATTACTTGCGGCAAAAGGGCTTGGCTGCGGCACTCAAAAAGTCAGGCCGTGAGACCAACCAAGGCCTTGTGCACGCCTATATCCACATGGGTGGAAAAATCGGCGTGCTCATCGAGGTCAATTGCGAAACCGACTTCGTAGCCAGAAATGACGAGTTTAAATCCTTCGTCAATGACTTGGCCCTCCAAGTTGCGGCTGGAAAACCCTCTTACGTTAAACGGGAAGAGATTCCCGCCGAGCTTATCGCAAAAGAGCGATCGATTTATGAGGGACAGGCCAAAGAAATGGGTAAACCCCCAGCAGCTTGGCCAAAGATCATCGAAGGCAAGCTGGAGAAGTTCTTTCAGGAAAGCTGTTTAATCGAGCAGTCCTTTGTCAAGGACCCAGCCGTCACGATTAAGGATCTCCTCGCACTGAAGATTTCAAAAATCGGCGAGAACATGAACATTCGCCGCTTCACCCGGTACCAATTAGGCGAAGCATGAGTTCTGCCAACTATCGGCGCATCCTCCTTAAAGTGAGCGGAGAGATGTTGGCCGGTGAGCAGGGCTACGGCATTCAACCCTCCATCCTTGAAGGCCTTGCTTCGGAAATCGCCTCCGTCGTGGCCCTAGACATCGAAGTGGCTGTGGTCATCGGCGGCGGCAATATCTTTCGTGGGATTGCCGCCAGTGCATCCGGGATGGAACGCGCCTCCGCCGACTACATGGGGATGCTCGCGACGGTCCTCAATGCCTTAGCTCTTCAAAACGCGCTCGAACGCACCGGGATTATGACGCGAGTCCAATCCGCGATCGAAATGCGCCAGTTGGCAGAGGGGTATATCCGCCGGCGAGCCATTCGCCATCTTGAGAAAAAACGCGTGGTCATCTTTGCCGGCGGCACAGGAAACCCCTACTTCTCGACCGATACCGCAGCGGCGCTCAGAGCGATGGAGATTGGAGCGCAGGTCATCATGAAAGGGACAAAGGTCGACGGCATCTACGACGCCGACCCTGTCAAAAACCCTTCTGCC